>Ga0208919_1000913_pt1 | contig 18020 bp, 33 predicted proteins | sample 4_EtaG_FD_184076 | JGI IMG/M metagenome (GOLD analysis project Ga0208919, IMG submission 184076) | Marine viral communities from the Subarctic Pacific Ocean - 4_ETSP_OMZ_AT15127 metaG (SPAdes) (version 3) | ecosystem: Environmental > Aquatic > Marine > Oceanic | place: Pacific Ocean | collected...
TATTTGTAAAACACCTTCTTCGATGCTTTTTTGTAGGGCAATTGATGAACTTTCAGTTTCTGTAACGCCACCCTCAACCTCCACCAATTGAGTCCCTTCCTCAATAAATCTAAATATATCTTGCGATAAGCTGACTGAAAGTATCGTTTTTGTAACAAGCACCTCAACCAATATTTCTCCTGTGGAGACTGAAACAAGTCTTAGACTTATGGTCATCAGGTTTTCTACATATTGCTTAGAAGAACCTATACCAAGCCATCTAGCTCCACTTCCACCACTTTTCGTACTTGTATCATAACTCAATACACCACCTTGAATCAAAAGTCCAGCGAATAACAATGGTTTTACTTCTGTTTCTTCTTCAAAAGACTCGCGTGTACTTCTTATTATTTGTCGTTCTTTTGTAAGTGAATCAAGTCCAACGCGCTCAGTTACTCTAAAAAATTCTCCATTAGCTGCGTGTTTGAGTGCGCGAATTAAATATGCTTCTGGAGCTTGAGTTATAGCGGTACTGAATAAAGCAAATTGACCATTACTTTTGCGTTGGCCTGTGTGATCCATAAAACTATTGGGGTAGATTGCGATTACAGGTTTTCTTTTTGCACCAGGTATTTTTTTAAGTTCTTCAGATTGTAAATCAAGTATTGATGACTTCTTAATTACAATATTTGGTATTCCACCACTCTCTAAAAGATTCTTAGATGCGCAACTAGAAAGTAAAATCACCAATAGGAACAGTAATAGTAGTCGTCCCACCTGATTCATCAGTAATAGTAAGTGTGATAGTTTCATTTTCAATTACTTCGTACTCAATTTTGTTACCTTCTAATGTTAATGACCCTGATTCTTTTTTATCCTCACCAAACAAACCTTCTACCATTTGTCTTGATAATTGCGCATATATGCGTGATTCCAAGTTACGTATGAACCTGGCTAACGTAGTGTTAGAAGCATCTCTAGCTAATTCATCTTTATACGCTTCTATTTCGTCTTTGACTGCTTGTCGTCTACTAGCTTCTTGCGAGTCAATTGTTAAGTAATGTGAAGAAGTGTTAAGACCTGAAAAGCTCGGACTCTTGAATTTGAAAGATAAAGTATCTGCGTGTATTTCTAAATTCAGTATTAACAACAAAATTGCTACATACCAATATAATATCAATGTAAATGTTGTACTACTTTTCATTCTCATCCTTCAGTTTATTTTCTTCCTTTAGTTCTAAAACTGTATTCACCTTTTGTTGCAATCTTATCATATCTTGATCTAACAAGCGTAATTGATCGGTAAGTCTAATAATGGTGACTTTCATTTCTTGAACAGCAGGATCAATTTTATTGGTGATTGTTTGCCATACAAAGTAAACAAAATAACCAAGACCAGCTACCATGACTATGGGGAATCCAAAATCTGAAACAATTTTGACGATATCCATTACTCAAACTTCTTTTGTATGTATTTTATACCTGCGTATATAGATAAGCCGTAGATTGCAAATAAGGTAAGACTGCCGAAAACGATCAGGTAATCTGATGGGTACAGGTATATAAGACCGAATAAACCGTCTACAACTGCTTCTGCGTCGCCTATCGGTGGTAGGTTAATCTCTTCTTGCATCTATCTTTCCGTCCTCGACAAAGTTTTCTGCTCTAGCTATTCTATCAAGATCGGGAGATAAATTTAAAGCAGCAGATACGCAAGTGTCTATTCGTATCATATCGTTGTTCATTGTTGCTGCTCTGGTGATAAGCATTTTAGATATGGCTTGAACTGTATTGATTTCGTTTACTAAGCCATCCATAAGCTGTTTCATTACTAGAAAAATGAAATAAGCCATTATAAGCCCACTTGCGATTGGGAGACCTAATTCAGCGATTAGGTCAAATGCTTCCATCACTCCTCGCCTTTGAAAGTCTTACTTTGTCCAGATGTACCTGCGTATATGCCAAAAACTGCTGCCATCGCTCCTGTTACTACAGATACTAAGCCAGCTTGTTCAAGATTAGGCTCTGGAATTGTCATAAACCAAGTGATAACTTTGTATAGTAAAACTATATAAACACCTACGAATACTCTTGGGAATATTCTCCAAGCGTCAACAGTTCTAGCCAAGTGAATCCACTTTTGAAAAGGATTGATGCCAATATTGTTTGGCGTGACTTCTAGTTCTACTTCAACCTTTTTCTTAATAACAGATTCTTCTTTATCTATTACGGTGTTGGCTTCTTTTAAGTCTTTTTCCATCATTTTTTTCTGCGTTTTACTGTTTTCTTTTTCTTTGATGTGTATCTAGTTTTTTGATCTTTATTTATTTTCTTTAATTTTTTGGCTTGGGCAGCGTGTAATTTACTGGCTTTTTCCAATCCTTTTATTATCTCGTTAAGATCCTTTGTGTAATGGGGCATGTCTTTTTTCCTTAATCTTCATATAGATTATCAAATGTAATGCTAGGGTCAAGATAACTTTGATGGCCTTCTGCTGAGTGTGTGTATTGTGAAGGTCTGAAATCTGGTGCGCCTTCACCTGTAACCCATAAAGCAGGACTAGTTGCTCTTACTCTATTATTAGGTAAAGCTACAAAGTTTCCTTTCCATTGACAATCTTCTGTTATATATAATACATGTGATTGTTTGTGTTGCGCAGGATCATCAGCAATATCTGAATCTGTATAATCAACAGTAAACATATACCTACCTGTATAGAAGTCACCATTTATTTTGCAAAGCCAGGGACTAGAACTTACTCGATCCATTACAACAACAGAATGATTTCTAGATTCGCAATCCCAAGGTTGAGCCAAATGATCTTCCATTGGTACAGGAAAATCTTCTGTTGGTATATCTGCTACTAATGCTTGTATAGGCATCCTCGCCCACATAGCACCACCATGTATATTTCCTTCATCGTTATCTTCGCACTCTGATTCACAACCAGTAAAAACTACCTGAAAACTAAGCGATCTATCAGGTATTGTATTTACTGCTATTGCAAGAGCGTGTATGTACTCATTGTGATATTTTTCGTGATTATGAGTGAACTCACGTCGCACCCAACATTTAAAATGTGGGATGTTACTTATTAGGTAAGACAAAACTACCTCACTTTTTTAGTTACCTTTCTCATCATGCCACCTTTTGACATCTTACGAGCCGACCCACTTTTCGACATTTTACGCGCTGCACCACCTTTTGACATTCTGAGTGTTGCGCCACCTTTTGACATTTTTCTTGTAGCCGCACCTTTAGACATTTTTCTTGCAGCACCGCCTTTTGACATTTTTTTAGCTGATCCATACTTAGATTTTTTAGCTGCGCCACCGCCCATCATCTTCTTTCTTGCACTACCACCTTTTGAGTTTTGCTGACTCATTCCATATTTTGCGCGTTTTCTTTGCATTTTAGCCTCTCTTAGTTTTCTTCTTTTTCTTCTTCAATGTGTATGCTTCGTTTTCTGGCGTATTAGGATCATCAGCAACAAATCTTCCTTTTGATGTTCTTGCTCTAACCTTTTCGTAATCGCCATTGTTATGTGTCTTACTTGCAGTCTCTTTTTTTGAAAAAAAGTTTTTTATAACTGTCCACCATTTCATGTTAAATACCTCTTAGTTTAAAAATTTTGACAAAACTACAGAACCTAATATAAACGGATAAACGGCCCATATCATATTTTCTAGTTTCTTAAATTTAGCAGAACCTTCATCTAGTCTTTTTTCGATGTATTGGTATCTGATTGCACATTCTCTTTCATGTGCTTCTATTTTGGAAAACGCTTCTGGAGATTTACTCATTAACTAAAACTTCTTCAGCTTTTTCTTTTGTTGATTCTATTAAAGAATTTTGAAAAACCTGTAAACTTGCATTAATTTGATCTAACTCAAACTGTAATCTGGCTTTTTTATTTCCTAAATCTTGAATTTGACGAGTAAAATACTTTTGCTCATCTGTCATATCAGATTCTTTTAGTTCTTTTTCGTTTATAAAAACTACATTTTCTTTTGCATTTGTCATTTAATTATTTTCCTAAGAACCTATTGTTTTCTGTACTGATGTCGGTGTTATTTTTTCAGTTATTTGCATAGCTAAAGATGTTTTTAATTCTGTAACTGTATCAGCACCTAAAGCCGTTTCTACCCAACCTTGTACGTCAGCTTTTGCAACGCTTGCAAAGGCTTTAAAACTTGATAGATCAGAAGTATCTAATGGTTGTCTTTCAGCAACAAAAGCAGTTTGTGGATTACCACTAGCATCGTTATTAACATCATCAGTTGCAGTTAGTTTCCAATGTACTTGATGAATAACATCTGTTTTACTATCTTTTGTTGGGTAAGTATCTACTGTCGAAACATCCCAAGTATAATTTATTGCCATTTTCTATGCGTCCTCTAATGTTTTTACTTTTGTTTCTAATGTTTCAATTCTAGTCATAGCTTCTTGTAAGGCTTTAATAGCTTTCATATAAAGTACAGAGTATTTAACCTCTTTAACTTTTTGATCTTTTAAATCTGAGTTATATGCTATTTGATATTCGTCAGCATCGCTTTCTTGAACAAGCCCATTCATTCCAGATGCTTCTAGCTCTTGTGATATGACACCTAATCTAAAACCATTATCAGGTTCCATACCATATTTAAACTTACGAACCTTAACTGCTTTTATATCAGCCCATTGTGATGAGGCATCTACTATATCTGTTTTAAGACGTTGATCTGAAATAGCACCATAAGAGTTATTTGTGTTTGTTACATTTCCAGTATCAGCAACAATAAGCCTGTTAGAATGTCCTCGCATTTGGCATTTAATCATAAAGTAGGTAGCATCAAATGTGGTTTGTGTGCAAGCTACATCTAAAACTGTTGAGCTATATCCAGAAGATTTATTTACATCTGCTAAAATAGAAACTTGATTTTCAGTTGTTGACGAGCCAAATCTTGCACTTAGGTCATTACTAGTACCCACAGTTACCTGTCCATCTGATTTTATGCGCATCCTTTCGCCACCAGCAGCAAACTTTATTGTGTCAACGTCAAAATCTATAAAAGTATCTGCATCGTTTAAGTGTCCTATTCTGTCATGCACATATACTTGGCTTGCATACAAAACATTGGACATCATGGAGACGTTTCCACTTAATGTTGCTCCTGATGCAAAAGTGACAGACTTATTATTACTAATAGTCATAGCTGTAGCTGGCGCACCGTTATCTGATACTTGGAAAAGCATTTCCCCTTTACGAGCTGCACCATCACCAGAGCCTTGTTGCATTTTTATATTAGCTACTGATTGGTCTGTTGATCCACCATCTGTGTTAAATGTAATGTTTGCACTTCCTTCTGAGCTTCCTGAGTCTGCAAATAAAGTTTGTGTTAGTGTCGCGCCAGCATTAGTAAATGTAGCATCACCACCTGCTGACATATCAAGAGATAAAGCTGTAATTGTAGAGCCACCATCATTACCTTGTATCTTTATATCACCATCAGATATTGGGTTTTTTATTCTTGCGTTGTCGTTATCTTTATCAATTTCTAGGAATGTAGTACCGCCATCTTTGTAAATTACATCTGCACCATCAGCATCAAGAATAATGTCACCAGCTACATCTATGGTTAAATCACCGCTAGATAAATCTATTTCAGTCCCATCTATTGTAATGTTATCTACAACAACACCAGCGTTAGCAGTTACAACTCCACCAACTGCTAATGTAGAAGCCATATCTACCGCACCATCAATATCTACGACATCAAGGTTGGCTGTGCCATTTACATCTATTGCGCCTTCTAGGTCTATATCACCATTAACTATAAGATCATCTGTAACTGTTAAATCATCTTCTACTTTTAAATCTACTACATTTAAACTGGCAAAAGCATCAACAACCGCAGCTCCTGAACCAGCACCATCTAGGTATACTGCTTTAGTATCACCAGCAGGTATTGTTATGTTTGCGCCACTACCTTGTGAAATAATAATGTTTTGCGAACCACTTGTGCCATTCTCGATAAAGTGTAATCTACTTATTGTGTTTGGTGCAATCGTAATAGTACAAGCTGAATCGAGTGTTCCTGTATATTTGATATAGATTGATCTAGCTGGATCTGTTGCGCCATCAGCTACAGTTGAAGTGTGCGTGTCTGCATTTGTTGTTATTGCTTCTGTGCCAAAACTTAAACCTTCTGCAATAAGCTCTAAGTTTGTATTTGTTGTTGTACCCCACGTTCCTGACGCATCTCCTGTTGCCATTTCGTTGAGTCTTAAATCATTTACATATGTACTTGCCATTTTATTTTATCCTCGTTTTGGATATATTACCTTTTTATAACATATTTAAGCAACTTCTTCCCAATCAGCTTCTTGTGTTTCTGTTATATCTGTCCATCCAGGCGTTTGTGAACTGCTAATAGAATCCCATCCTGGTGTTTGTGATTCATCTATCATACCCCAAACAGCAATAAATCCAACCTCACCAGTCGCTTCGGATAAAGAAACGCTCACATTCGCTTGTGAATTTGTAGTAACAGAACCTATTTGTCCGTCTGAAGATACTCCGTTTATGGTAAATATTTCATTATGATTTACTGTAACAGAGCCAATTGCACTCGTAGCTGCAACACCACTTACAGCTACATTTGCTTCTCCATCTACATCAACACTTACTGATCCTAATGTTCCTACTGCACTTGGTAAAACAGCAACCGCTTGGCCATTCACCCCCACTCCAGATATAGCACCTGTTGCAGATTGTCCTGTAGGTATTACATTAGCTTCACAATCAAAGGTAAGTGTACCTACTGCTCCAGTACCTGCTTGTCCAGTAGGAACTACATTAGCTTTAGCAACTATACTTACAGATCCTACAGCAGAAGTAGCAACTAAAGTAGATGGTGTTACGTTAGCTTCAGCATCAACGCTGACAGAACCTAACGCAGAAGTAGCGGCTACACCAGATATGGTGAAGCTTATAGGTACAGAGGCGGGTTGACCCCAAGGGCCTGCTCCCCAAGTGGAACGACCCCATCCGACAGACATTTATTAAGCTATTCGTATAATAGCTGTTGATGCTGCAGCGGCTGGGAATACTATTGTAAAGTCTCCTGCTGTAGATGTTTTATCACCGCCAAAATCAATAGTAGCAACTGATTTATCAGAATTTGTATCATTATAAATCAAACATCCTCTAGCTGTTACTGTCGCTGTACCAAATGTTAAATCAGCGAAATCTGTAAATCCTGTTGTACCGCCAGATGTAGGAGCAACTTTTGTTAATGCTGCGCCTCCTGCTGTGTAGTTAGTACCACTTACTTCTTGAGAAGTCGAGTAGGCAGTCGTAGTTGCGCCCATCGTAGCAGAACTGGTAAACAACGCTAGTTTAAAAGCATTTCCGTTTGTTGCAAAGTTGTGAGTCGCAGTAAGAAGCTCTTTCTTAAAGCTGGTCGTTAGTGTGCTAGTTATAGCCATATCTATATCCTCTTGATTATTTCAGCTACTTTCTCCTCTCCTGCCGTCATTAGCTCTTGTATCAAAGTAGCTTTATATGATTTTATAGCATTTTTTATATAAATTAAACAAAGTTGTCTAATTACCTCTTGATAGGCTTCTGCTTGTTGTCTTATATAAGGTTCTTGATCTTCGGATATATGTACTAATTTTTCTGTAATTCTTTCTGCCCAAAATTCAGGTGGATGTCCTCCATAGTTGCTTGTTTTAGCTTCTATAATCCCTAAAGCAGGCATACCTGCTGGTGTAATTTCATCTACCATTTTTTAGGATCTCCTGCGGTTGATTGCTTCAAATGACTGTCATATCTATCCATGTACATGACTTTTTTTTCTTGTTCTTTTTTATTAATTTGACTTTGACTGAATACACATAACTCACCTTCTTTGTCATGCACAATAATTTTTGGATCGTCCAAACGATGATATCCGTAAAGTTTTTCTTCAACTGGTATGGATGTATCTAATAATGTTGAAGTATTTGCAACTTCTACGCGCACACCTTGCGCTTGGCATTTAGCTAACCAATACTCTACACATCCTCTACCTGCCTCTGCAAAATACAAATTACCTTTGTATGTAAAATCTACACCAAATAATTTGATACAACCTACTTTATTCCATAATGCAAAAGCTATTGCATAAGCTACTGTATTGTTTAAGTAATAACAGTTTAAATCTCTTACAACTTGCTCAACTGGATATAAAACTAAACCTTTAGCTCTATCGTCTAGCTCGCAAGTATATATTGGCCCTTCATGGTTTTTTAATATTTTTATCATAGAATCAGTCTGACCGCCTGCATCGTCACTATCAAAAAAACGACTTGCAGGGTCTAACATAAATATTCTGTCGTGGAATATGACATCAGCAACGGCATTTATTGCCCATACTTCGTCAAAGTGTACTCCGTGGGATTTTGCAAGATTATAGTCAAACCAACTTTTGCCCATGCCGACAATAGCTACAGTCTTGCCTTCAAGTTTCTTGATAGGCTTCATACTTTCTCCTTTTATTTTTAACTTACTTGTGAGCGTAACGAGTCATAACGATATTCATCGCGTCTTCCTCTGGATTCTGCTCTATTCTTTAATCTATCTATGCTTTGTAAAAATCTTTTCTCGTAAGTATCGAGTAAACCTTGTTCACCCTTCATAAAAGTATAAGCCTCAACTAATGAACCATACAACATTGCTTCTCTAGCGTTTTGCGAAAGCCAAGTGCCACTTGTATTTGACACCAAACTTGTCGGTTTGTATAAGTAATGCAACTCAACTGAATAATTTGAGTCGGGAACAGGCGCAACGACAATAGATGTACCGCTACTTGATGATGTGCTGTATTCTTTGTCAAAATCTGCGTAGTACAAAGGCAGTCCTCTTAGACTGGTGTCAGCTATATCAGGTACATATTCCTGCATAAAGCTGGAGTGCTTCTTTTCTAAAAAATGATAATCACTTGAACCATCAATTACCGCAAGTGAAAAACTTAAAATAAAATCATTAGGACAAGTCAAAAATCTGTTTCCTGTAGAAAAACTTCCTATTTGATTCTTTCTAAAAAAATCAGATTGTACTAAATTGAATATACGATCTTCTGTGTTTTTTACAAAATCTGCAATTGTATTATCAAAAGTAGTTTCACTATTATTAGTAAAATTTTTAATTAGTGTTGTTAATTCTGAGTATGTCATGTAGTAATTGTAACTGTTCCTAATGCTGATGTCATTTCAGACAAAGAAAAGTTACTTCCTAAAATTGATGGATTCATTGATAAAAAATTGTTACTTGTACTGTTAAATACATTTGCGTCGCTGACTACAATAAATCCTTCGCCAGCCTCTACATCATTATTTGGTCTAGCTTTATATAATGCTTCATTATCAGATGGTTTTGCTACAGGATCTATTTGAGGAGCTTTTGGCTCATAACATTCGTCACAAACTTTTAAGTTATTCCATTCTTCTCTTAGATCATGTAATTGATATTCAAAACCACATCTATCACATAAACCTTTTGCAAATTTACCAACTGCAAATCCCATTAGTAACTACTTCTCATAGATGGTTTTATTCTAAAAGATGCACGATCTTCGTCCTGGTCTGCTGCTCTTCTAAACTCTTCTTCATACATTTGTTTTAGCATTTGAGTTTTGTCTGGCGCACGTTTGACAGATAGGTAATACGCTAAACCTGCTGTAAAACATGGATAAAATCTGAACGGCATATCCATTGTATCTCTTGCCGTATCAGCGTCATCCATCCTTACCAGCTTATTAAATACTAAAATATCAGTAGAATTTTCTGGAGTAGGCCATACTTTTATCGCTGGTGTAGTAAGTTTGTCTAAGAAAAATTGTGTAGGTCTGCCTTTTTGACTCTTTGTAGGTATGTTTATATATTCTGATCTGCTTATTCTAGTAATATTGATATCATTATCTACGCTGTTTGTAGTTCTGCGTACGACCATATCTAATATATCAATTACGTTTGTGTTGAGATTATATGAAGCTGTGCCTTCTGTTACTGTTTGAGTGCCTTGTTCGATAGTCCATTGATTTAAACCTCTGTTAGCCCATTCAGCTAACATAATGTTTATTGATCTTTTTGCTGTTTTGAGGTCATAACCAGTCCTAAGTTCAAGCCCACATCTTTCATAGGCTTCTTCGACGAACTCAGTTACATTAGGCTCGAAATTGGTGCTTCCTGACAAAGCCATTGTTATTTACTCTTTTTCTTAGCTTTCTTCTTAGCTGCTTTCTTTTTAGGCATGTTGTAGTAAATTCTATCATCTGCCGTTTTTTCTTCAGGTCTTACTTTTGCAGCTTCTCTAGCAGCTATTTTTGATTCCATTTTGGATTTTTTCTTAGCCATTGTTTTTCCTAGGATATTGTTGTTACTTTACGTCTGTTGTTCATTACCTTACCACAGCCTTTTGCGATGAATCCACCGTTTTTCATTTTGACTCGGTTCTGTTTTCTCATTTCACCGCCCATATTCACATTTACTTTAGCAGCTTTCGTATTTGCTACGACTGTTTTACCTTTTTTACCTTCTTCTTTCTTTTTTCTTGCAGTCGTTGCCCTTTGCTTTTTTGATAAACTGTCAGCTTTACTTCTAGGTAAGCATCTATCTGGGTTTTTTTTATCTTCACTTGTTCCACACGGCCCTTTTATCGAACCATCAGTTCCAATTCTAACCCAGTTTTGTTCTCTCCATTGTTTGAGTTGACCCATTATCTGAGTCTCTCTTTCATTACTCTACCTTGTCCACGCACTTTGAAGACCAATCCACCGTTCGCTTTCTTTGTTCTTTTCTTTCCTTTAGCACCTTTCGCGTAGTTTGGATCTTTACAATATTTAGATGCTGCCATATTCGCATATGCGCTGGGATATGTATCAAAAGTTCTCTGCGCCCAAGCTTTACCTTTTGGACAAATTTTACCGCCACTTTTTGCTTTTTTAGCCATTTAACACTTCCACCTTCTTCTTGCTTGTCTAATTCTCGAATTTGGATTATTTCTAGTTTTTGCTGAACTGCGTTTTAGCTGTCCAAGTGATCTAGCGCAGTAAGATTTTCTGCGTTTTGCTGCTTTACTTCCTTTTTTAACTTTCCCTGTTACAGCAGTCTTTAGTTTAGAACCAGGGTTTTTCTTACGATAGGCTTTTACACCTTTTTTAGTCATACCAGCCCCACTTTTAGTGGGGCGGTAATTTCCACCTTTACCAACAGTTTTTCTTATTGGTTTGGTTTTTCTTTTAGTAGCCATCTATCAATAGTTTTTATTCAACACTAAAATTATTGAATAGGCATCACCATCAGAGTGTCCTACAGTCGAAAAGTCTAAATCTCCAGTCACACCAGAACCAGCATTATTTGGTATGCCACTAAACCTGTCGTCATAGTATTCATCGCCTGTACTATCAGCAGGAAGAGGTATTGCTAAAACATTTGTAGTAGCGTCAAATTCTATATCAACGCCCATACCTCTAGTCGCCCAATAAATACGTGCAATCGAAACACCAGTACAGGCTTCACCTGCGCTATTAGTGGTCAACGCAGAAACGTCAACCTTTTTAATAGATGCTTCGCCAGATCCATCTGATTCGTTGGTGAACTTCAAGATAGCAACTCTTTCACCATCTTGGATAGTTTGAGAAGTTACTGTATCTGCCATTGTATTCTCCTATCTTTCAATCATTACATTGATGTAATCGATAGTCATAGTTTTGGCTGCTGCTTCACCGTTTTGAATACCGAAAGATACAGTTAATTCTTCATCATCTGGTAAGTTAGTGTTTGCAATAGGCACAGGTTTTGCGTTGTTTACTGAGTAAAATACTTTTGATGCGTCAGTATCTATGAACCAGGCTACGGTGACAAACGTATCGTCTGCCATAGTGGCTATAGCTGCAGTAGTCGTATCTGTTCCATCTTTTTCAATATGGAAATCAAGATTAGTATCACCATCATCTTTCATAAAGTATACGCCATCACTTACAGCTAATGGTGTTGTATCAGTTATTTGTAAACCCATAACAAAGTCAGATTGAGTAGCGTCTGATACTTTGAATCTTGCAGAAAAGTATGCTCTTTTGCTTGTACTAAGTTTAAAACTTTCGCCTTTTAACTGTAGAAAGTCCAAATCATTATCACCTGCTGCATTTGTAAGAAGTAGTTGACCACCTGCGCCAGAAGTAAGTGCTTCTGTTGCTGATCCTGTACCTGCTTCTGTAGTTGTGATTGTAAAATCACCAGATGCGTAAGTCATAAAGTCATTGAAGTAACCGTAGTATGTTTGATCCGATGGATACGGTTGAAACATCGGTAGGTTTTTTTTATGTTCACTTGCGACAGTATTACCTGCCCAAAGTATTTGGTTTTGAAAATGTGGATTAGCCATTATGAACTCCTTTATTTTGTATTAATGGAAACCGAAACGGCCCTCATTAAGCTAATTAAACACAATATCATCTTACTCTGTATCAAAATAAAAATAAACCTTTATAGAAACATTAAAAAAGGGAGCATAAAGCTCCCTTAGTCAGTAGTTGAGTGATAAACCCTACTGTTGGTTCGATTAAGCTCCTTGAGAACCGTAAACTGCTCTAAAGTTAGAGTACCCGAAAGAGTATCTTTCTCTAGCTTTGTAGCGCATGTTACCTGTATCAAAGTCACCTTCCAACGCTGTTGACATTGGTGATCTTTCAAAATGCTTGAAGCCATCAGGACAATCAGTCTTGATGAAGAAAGCATCTGTATCGGTTAAGTAGTGGTTTACTACATAACCATCAGGAATCATACCTGTGTTTTTAATTGCGTTTACGTCGTTATCTGAAGTTCCTACTCGCCCTGGAGTTTGTAGTAATCTATCAGCAACAAATTGCAGTTGAGGTGGAACGATTAGTTTCATTCCTCTTAAAGCAATGTTAAGTCCACGATCATCTGTAAATGTACTAATGTTAATTAGTGCATCTTCAAGTGATGTTTCATTCAAGTCAGCCATAGTAGTTGCACGGTTAGCAAGTGATCCACCGCCACCTAAAGGGTGGTCAGTTGCAATCAATACTTTACCGTCACCACCAGCTATAGAGAACGCATTGTTCAATACTGCTGCTGCTTTGATTTGCTTAGTGTTAGCCATAGAACGTGCAAGAGCTTTAGTGTATCTAGCCCCTAAACGGTCATATAGGTTATCCTCTACTGCCTCTTCTGTTAAAGCAAAAGCAAGTGCTACAGTTTCGTGAGTGTAACGAGAAGTATAACCTTCGTTAGCGTTGTCAAATCTGACACCGCTTCCTTCAGCTTTTACTTCAGCATTACCAAAACCTGATATCAATACTTCTTCTTCAAACGCTCTGTCTGATGATTCAGTATCAAATATCTCAGCATGTTCTGCTTCGTACCTAGCATATTCCAACCCGAACAGGGCGTTCAAACCAGGCTCTAACTCTTTAGCGAGTTGACTTCTATTTATAGCCATTATTTATACCCCTGTTGCTTGTGTATATAGATGTTCGTTAATATATACGATTGCGTTTACATTAGCCGAACCAGTAGTACTGTTTGATGGATCAGTAGAGAATCCTACGATTCTAAACTGAGCAGTTGTAGCGGCCGTAGTTGCAGATAATTCTGCCGCTGACATACCAGTTTTGGTAGAGCCTGCGGTGTAAGAAAGTTCTGCGTTTAAGCCAACGTCTGTCTGTGCAAGTGAACCTGCACATTGGACTTCAAACAATGTATCTGGATCGTCTTCAACAAATGCTACAATATCAGATGATACAGTTGCTGTTGGATAGAAAGATGAGAAAACTACCTCACCTGAACTATTCGTGAACTTGCATCCTCTGAATATTCCCAATAAAGTTGTTGCTGCACCAGCTACTAGAATAGTACCTGTGTTCAGCATCTTTACTGGATCGCCCGAAAAGATATTTCCAGTTGCGCCAGAAGCAATTTCATATTCTGTGTTACCGCCATTTAAAGCAGCTCCACCTAATTTTCCTACTGCGCGAAACCCGAAAGGTGCATCTTTATTTGCCATGATGAATATCCTTTATTCAGTTTTTTAAGATATGGTGATATACGTTAATTACGATTACCACCGCCAAAAGTTACGCTTGATTTTCTCTCTGGTTTTAAAATCGGAGAGCTTGGGTCAGATTCTTTCATTAAATCATTGTCAACCGCTTCTTGTTGCGTTTGAGCGCGTCCTTGAAAGTAGGCATTTCTTTCATTTCGCGTTTCTAATGGAATCTTTGCCAGTAACAAACCTCCCACGGATACAACACCTGCATGCTTTCCATCGTCAAGCGTAGGAACTTCAAAGTCGCCAATTTCTTCGGCTCTAACAAGGTCGAAACCTTCTCTTAACCTAGAACTAACGTTCTTTTTATCTTCCTGTCCAACGATTTCGGCTCTTATCCACCTGTATTCGTAACCTTCAGGTGCAGGTGGCGCGTCCAACATTGATGGGAGTCGCCAGGGTTTGCGAGCAGTACTTTTAGCTCGAGTTTCGGCAGAACGTGAAGTTCTGTTATTTGTTGATGCTTTCGCATCTGTATTCGTATCTTTATTCATAATAATTTTTTACCTTCTGATATGTTTTGCATATTCTTTCAGAGGCACATTTAAACGCCTCGCCATTTCAACTTCACTCTTAGTAAGTTTTACTTGCTTCTTTCTACCAGAGCTTTCACTTCTGCCTGCTGGTGCGACTGTCTGTTGCACTTTAGGCTTTGTTGGAGTATCTGCTACTTCGTTGAACTTATGCGGAAACTCATTGCGAATACGTTTATCAAGCTCAGAATAGTACATAGGATCGCTTGCGTCAATTCCTTCCTCATTAGTTAATATATCGTGAATGGTAAATGCAGCAGTTGTCATTACTTTATCATCACCAAACCACTCATTTTTATTAGCCCATTCTTCGGCTTTAGGATCTACTTGTGGTTTAGGTTGTTGTTGATTAAGTTGTTGGTTTTGCGGTGCTTGTGGTACTGACTCTACTTGTATCTTACTTGTAGCCAACTTACTTTCTTCAATATTTATCTTATCAAGTATATCTTGCGCTTTGGTAACTTTGTCCCAATCTTGATCTTGATAAGCAGATTTAAGAACTGCGTTAGCCTGCGCTCGTTGAGATTTTAGCCTACTTTCTGCTTCCGTCTCATAATTGCTTTTTAACTGCGTACTACTTTTCTTGAGTTGATCATTTTCTGCTTGTAAATTTTTTGCATATTCATAAGCAGAATTTGCAGCCCTTTCTTGTTCTCTCATTTTTTTTGTGAGGGTAGCAATTCTTTTTTGCACGTTCTTAGAATAGTCTTCTAATTCGTCTTCATTCTTATCTTTTGCAGACTCTTCTGCCGATATGTCATCTATCGGTGCAGATTCTGCATTAGAATCTTGACTAACCTCTTCATCCAGTTCAACAACCTCGGTAGGCTCTTGTACTGATTCTTCGGTAGCTTCTACTTTTTCAGCATCTTGCATGATGTCTCCTTACAATTAGACACTAACAATATCGTCAGGGTCGTCTATAGTTGCGATAACTTCGTCATCGTTGATGATACGGCACTCTGCATCGTCGCCAAGTTTAAACCTAGCTCCTGCATATCTACCAATTAATACCCATTGTTTTTCTTTTGCCCAAGGGGTGTCGCCAAATTTATCTTTATCTGCATAGCAAAGTGGCCCACATTTAAGAACATAAGCAACAACAGTCGCTAAAGATTCTCTATCAATGGTTTCTTTTGCTAACATGATACCGCCTTTGGTGACGGCTTTACCTCTATATGGAAGAATTAGCATGCGCCAACCTGTAGGGTTTGGCATACGTTCTAATAGAGATTTATCTAGTAATGTAGGGTCTAGTACCCTTTCTTCTGGTTTAACGAAAGCATCGTCTACTGGCGATCCATTTCCGTCCCAACCAGGCTCTTCTTTTTTGTTTTCCTTCTCAATCTCTTTTGCGATATGGTCAGGTACTACTACTCCTGTCATCGTTTTCACCTATTCTTTTAAGCAATTCTCTTATTTCAAATTCTACGTCATCGAGAGAATTGTAACGACCACGTAGATAATGATACTCTTCAAAATCTTTTGTACCGTTTAAAATCAAACTTTGTAAATCTGATTTCTTTTCAGTAATTATTTTTAATAGGAGTGAGGCTAGTGCGTCATCCATTAGTAAACACCAGAAAACTTACCACCGAACTCGGCAGCACCCATACCTCTCGCTTTGCCTTTACCCATACCTGGCTTTGGAGTTGTATTTGCATCAAATGATTTTGCTTTCTTAGTAACTAAGTTTCCTTTGTTAGAATAAGATTGCTTACCATTTAATACAGTTGGTGTTTTCTGATCTTTAATTTCTGTTCTTTTTATCATAGTTATAGCTCTTTTAATCCAATATCAATTAATTTTAGTTCCTTTTGTTGATCAAGTCTATCTTTCGTAGTGTTATCTTTCATAATTGCTATATCACGCGATGTATCGATACGCTCTCTATCTATTTGATCTTGACGCGACTGCTCCATCGATCTAGCTCTTTCTTTTGCTTCAAATTGCTGTTGATCTTGATTCAATTGTTGACCTTTTAGCGCAAGTTCTTGTTTTCTAATAGTAACAAGTGGATCTTCATCGCCTGTCATACCTACTTGAGAAGAAAATTGTAACATCAGTTCAGTCATTATTGGTGAACTAAACTGAGCCAAAATATCATTTGATTGAGTCTTCATCTGTTGAGCTTCAGCAGGACTTGCTTGTTGCGCTTGTTGTTGTAACTGCTCGTACTGTTGTCTAGCTTCTGGTGGCATCTGTTGTAATGCAATCATATCGGCTTTCATTTGTATATGTTGCATGATGTGACTAATTATATTTGCTTGTACTTGAGCATTTGTTTGTACTGGTTGCAAATTCAATAAACTTGAATGTGCTGCAATGTGTGCATCGTGGTTTTGTTGTGGAAATGCTTGCGCCATACCACCCATCAATAAGGTGCTGTTTTCCATACCAGCCTCTACTGGCGATGGTTCTGATGGAGGAGGTGGCTGTAATAAGCTGTCTATATTGTCTACACCCAAAGATGCGTACATTCTTCTATAAGCTTCATAAACACCACCAGGGCCGTGAATTTCTGGATTAGATTGCACTAACTGCATCATTTCTTGAGCCATCACAATCCTTTGGCTTGTAGAGAATATGTCAGGGTTACTGACAGGGAAAATATCTACTTTGCCATCAAAATCAGACTGTTTTATCTCATTTATACCACCAGATACCTGATATGGATAAACAGGTGGCAAACTATCAGCCAAAATATCTGATAGTAATCCAAATTCTTTCTTTTGTGCGTTGTGTAAGCGTTTATGAATAGCACTCAATACTTTTGTAGACTTTTCCATAAGTGCAAGTGTTGTACCTACAGGTGCTTGAGAGTTACCTTCACCTACTGCAATCTCTGCAATAGAGGCAAACCTTTGACCTGACTGAACTAATAAGCCTAAGAGATTAAGTAATGTACCACTTGGCTCTTTGAATGGTAATGGCTGTATTGCTTCTCGTAATGACCCTGCTGGTGCATCTACATCTCTAAATTCACCAGGTTGTATAGGTTCATCTTCATTTCTGATGCGTATGCCTCTGGTTTTGAAGCCTGCTGGTAGGTTTGAAAGCGTTCCAGCATCAATTAACTGTCTCATAATTGAAGTTGATGCCTTAGATAACCCACCAATCATGTGAGTTAGACCGAATCCGTAAAATCCAAGTCCAGGTAAGAACTTGAAATGCACAAAATACTCTATTTTAGTGCGTAATGGGTCGTCTTCTCTGAAATTGCGCCTAATTGCGAGTATATTTTCGGTATTTGAGTCAATTGTGACGATATATGGCAGTTTTACGCCTGTTTCTTCACCGTCTTCGCCCATATCTTCAAAGCCTTCGAGGTCTAAATTGCAATGAACCTCATGTAAGACACACACTTCACCTGTATCGTATGATGGTTCTACGCCCTCTAGCTTTTCTTTTTC
>Ga0208919_1000914_pt1 | contig 18014 bp, 37 predicted proteins | sample 4_EtaG_FD_184076 | JGI IMG/M metagenome (GOLD analysis project Ga0208919, IMG submission 184076) | Marine viral communities from the Subarctic Pacific Ocean - 4_ETSP_OMZ_AT15127 metaG (SPAdes) (version 3) | ecosystem: Environmental > Aquatic > Marine > Oceanic | place: Pacific Ocean | collected...
GTTTTATTATCAAATAAATAGTTTTCTCATGCCCTCTAGGTAATCTTACCATAGTTTCTAATAGACTAATAGAATTCTATTAGTTTTGTAGATTCAAAGAATAGAGTAACCAAGAGACTTACAGAACGAATCTATTAGTATATTAGCGATATTAGTAGATTTGAAAAACTTTTTTCAAAAACTTTTTTAATTTTGAGAATAACAATACACATAGATTAATAGAATGTGATAGACATAAAAAACCCCCGACCAACGCACCGCTGACCGAGGGCAAAGATTAGTTAATTATTTATATGTTATCGTTAACGGTCTTCTCGTAATACTCCATGCACTGTAAGTTTGCATGTCATGTATATGTTCAGCCACAATCGTATAAGCGTAGTCTTTGTAAACAAAGATCCTTACATCACAATCCCAAGTAGTCTCTTCAGTGTCGTTATCAAGTGAAGCAACTGTTTCAGTTTTTTCAACCTCTATCATTTCGCTTCGTACATATTCAAGACCTTTTATGTCATCACACTCACCAGCTGCTTCATTACCGTAATAATCTTTTTCAAAGGTACATATTTCAGTCTGCATCGGACAACTCGTCTTTTCCCAATGGTCAGTGTTATGTATACAATCTAACCAGTTATCAAACTGATCTTGATGTTTTCTATGCTCAGCATATCGTTCGTTAAATGTTTTCTCTTTCATATTCTTTCTCCTTTCTTTGTAGTTAAAATCGCTAAAACCTTTTTAGCGTATAAATATATTATAACTTAGAAAACGCATACGACTAAAAGCAGTATTAGAGCCTTTGATTCGCCCGACTGTTAACAACCGAACATAAAAAACCCCCGCATAAGCGAGGGCAAAGCTTGAGGGAGTCAAGCTTATTAGATAGAGTAGATAGTCTTACATTCCGTTTTCGTCGTAGTAGATCGCTGACTCCGTAACTCCGAAAGTTTCAAAACTTTATCGTGTCTCGTAATCTGAGCTATCTGACCTTCGTCTGACTGTGCGGTAAGTATGTTGTAGATATAATCCCTGTCTTCGTAAAATATTGAATACGATCTAGTAGTATACCCATTTTTTGGCTGTATCGACATCGTGTCGTGTAACGTCAGTCCATTGACTCCGCTTACAAGTGATGGATGACCTACGTCTGCTAAGTCTTCAACTAAAGACGCTCCATCTTCCGATAATGGTATAACTGAATGCCACTCATCAACTCGATGTTTATCAAGTTCTTTTTGTATTCTATCGTATGTTTCTTTCATCATGCCCACGCTGATTCGTAATAAGCGTCTTCTGACATCAAGCAATCACTAGGCTCTACTTCTTCTACACTCGTATCGTAATCAGGATATTTAGTTTGTAACTTGATCGTTGACTCCGCTACCGTGTAACCTGTGTAGTAATCGTTGACGAACTTTCCGAAGTAGTTCGCTGTTACTCGTGTTGACGATGCGTCACAAGGTAATCCTGCTTTCGCGTCTCTAATGCCTTGGTTATAAGCATTAATCTCTTCTTTAGTTAATATTCTCATATCTTTCTCCTTTCTTAGTTAATCGCTAAAAGTTATTTTTTAACTATATATAGTATAGCTAGGAATTAGCGGAAATAAAGCAACGTACGACGCTATCACTAACGCCACCAAGCCGAACATAAAGAATAATAACATATTGTCTGGGTCTCTCATACATACCTCCTTACAAGTTCTAAATGTTCTGCGGTGATAGAGCTAACCTTTCCGATATATGCTGTCACATCGCCAATCCAATACTCCTCAGTATGTCCTCGTCGATAAGCCACACGATCGGTATCTTCTAACTCTGTTCCATAGAAATCGTCGAGTAAATCTTTATCTGTTAAATTACCTTTTTCATAATCTTCGTAATCGCGATCCATATAATCCCACTCGGTATACTCACGCTCACCGTCTTGTATTTCTATTGTATAAATAAACATAGCTACCTCCCGATAGTTTCATTATTGTAATATTCAATGTCTAACTCATCGACGTGAAAGTCATCAAGAGTTTCTGGTTCATCATCACTGTAGAAATCATCTTGCTTTCTTGCTTTATTGCGTTCTTTTATCCAAGCGTCTGGGTTATCAGTAAAGCCGTCGTAATCGTCTACCATACCAGAAGCCTTATCTTTCATTGCATATATTATTGGTCTACTCATAGCTACCTCCCGATAGTCTCTAAATCGTTTTCAGTTATATATTGATAAGCTCCTTTGTTATACACTGGAGCAATCTGTTTTTTACGCTGTTCCGTTAACTCGTTGGCTGCGGCTTCACCACAACCTAAACAAGTCATATAGCCAAGGCTTCTTCGTCCTTGGCTAATAGGCTCGTCACATAGAGTACAGTCGGTCATGGTGTATCCTGTAAGCCTGTTGTTGATATGCCCAGAAAACCAAGCTGTCTTATCACTCTTGCTTTGCTTCGTTGAGATAATTCTTCCCAGCAATCTTCGGTGATCCAATTCACCACTTCTAATAATCTATCTTCAGTGCTCATGTTTTCAAACATTTCTTTTTCTGCAATACAATTATCACAAGTTATGACTATCGAAGGCATATCTCCGTGTAGTGTGTAGCCACATGAGTCACACTCTAAAGTAGAGTTTTTCATGCTTCTTTCCTCCTAAACAATGGTTTAGCGGCAACAAACTCGGTGTTCTCAATACCGTATTTCAATACGGTGTTAACAATCAAGTTCTGCTGGAATGCACACGCCATATGCATCAGTACAGCCTCTTCAGGTCTATACAAATCAATACGTGCAGTTAACTGCTCTGAACTCTCTGGAGTCCAGAATAAATTCGACTCGTGAATCGAAAGTGGTTTAGTTTTATCACTCATAGTAAATCTCCTTAGTTATTTTTTACTTATAAATAGTATAAAGCCGAGCATAGCGAATAAAAGCAGTTAAGCAGAGTCTGGAAAAGGTTTCCAATAATCCGTTAAAACTGAATCTTTCGTTACGCAATCTAATTCTAAACAAGCTCCACACGGCTCACCATTTTCTAACGGTGCGGTATCGCTCACTGTTACAACTAAACATTCTTTGCAACGTTTTTTGTATTTATACTCTTTCGTCATAATCAATCTCCATATAATTTTTACTTATATATATTATAAAGCCGAGTATAGCGAATAAAAGCAGTTTTGCACTACCACCAGCACAACATTACCGCACCACGCTCACTCGCACAGCGTAATAACAATTCTAAGTCTTGGACTTCTTGGTAGGTATACTCCCAATCATTACGTGTTTGATAAATAATCGTTTCAGGTAATAGAGTAGCTTTACCATCATCAATCAGTAGATCTTGTTCTTTAGCGTCTGATTCGACTGCATGTAATAGATCAGCTAGAGCTTGAGCTTGTTCTTTTAACCATTCAGGTAAAACTCCAAAACTATCTTCAGGCATATGCCATATACCGTCATCTCCCATTAGTTCATCCATTAAAGGCTCATAAGCTTTACCTCGAAACGATCCGTCGGCACCGTGACCGCTCATCATCCCACCGCATAAATTAATATCTTTTATACGTGGATCATCTTCAGCTGTAAAAGGTTTCTCACGGTCATTACTGTGAACAATATAACAATCTAATCCCATAATGATTCCTCCACTGCAGATATTGCTTCAACATCAGTGTCATGTGCATCTATAGACATAACACCATCGTCTTCAGCTTTTTCCATTGCTTCAGCTTTGCTATCTGCATCAATTTGTAGATAGTGAGTTTCTGTCACTATCAGCTTTACTACATAAGTTTTCATCAGTTCATCTCCTTTTCATTTGGTATTGGTATAAATTGCATAAAAGGTTCTTCGACATGATCCTCAGGCATCCACTCGATCGTATCAGCATTATAACTACCACTAATAGTCGCACCTTCATCATCATAACCAACAACTATGGCACGATTTGCTAATGGTGTATGAAACTCAGTTAGCTTGAAATATCGCATATCGTTTTTAAGTAATGCTTCATCGTCAATAATGACCATCGTATCGTCACTTAATGTAACAACGTCGAGGGGTCCATCAAGTTGCATATGCTTTTTAGCGTCGGCAAAGGTAGAGTCTTCTGACAACTCTACCTCTGTAACAGTTTGCTCGAACGGGTCGATAAGTAGTCCGTGTATCATTGTGCGTACACATCCACGTCAGCTCGGAAATCTGTATTTCTAATTTCCGCTGAGACAATTTCTTCAACACGTTCTTCAGTCCACATAGCACCCTCTACTGCATCAATACGAGCAGTAAGTTCACTTAATGTATTAAGCACTTTTTGCTCGGCTTCTTTCGATAAATCAGCAGGATCGATTACTCGAGGCTGTAAATCATCTAAAACATCGGTAATACGATGTAATGAAGTCAGTAAGTCTGAATTAAATTCGCTGACTGTAGCATGTTCTAATAAACTGACATTGTTTTTAAGGTCAGCCACCTGTTGTTGGATTTTTTCAATATCCATATCTTTCTCCTTTCTAGTTAATGTTATTAAACCATTTAATAACTAATACAAGTATGCCTAAGAGTACCGCGAAGTAAAGCAGTAGTAGAGGGCAAGAAACCTAGAGGTCTTCTTGTTTCTTCCATAGACCGTTTTCCAATCGACCTGTACGACCAGATATCTCATCGTAGGCGGCTTGCATGCACTCCTCAAGCGTTAAACCTTTTTGTTCAGCTAAAACGATCAAACAAACAACACAATCCCCTATCCCGTCTTTTAATCCAGGTGCATCATCGTAGGCGAGTGCTCGAGCTGTCTCACCGACTTCCTCTACAAGTTTCAGCATCTGTTTTTCAGGTTGTATATCTTGTCCGTAAATTAGTCCACGTACCTCCGCCCAAAAAACGATATCGTTCAACACTTTATCTAAACTAGATATTTCTGATTTAAGTTTCATTATTACTCCAAGTTTTTGGTGGTTCGGTAGGTGGTAGACTTAAATCAAAAGATATTTGTTTTTTATCGATCATCCTGCGTAAAGCTTCATGAACGTGAAACATTTCTATACGTCCGTTTTCGTCTTTAGGCATCTTAAATGCTATTTTAATGGTAGCAATCGGATAATCTTGTGATTCGTCCGTATGTGAGATTCTATAACCTACAGCCCCCATCATATTGAAATTACTCATCTTTACCACTCAAATCTGTTGTAACAACTCGACCGCTTTTATATTTAAGCTGACGGTAATGCGTTGTTTCACTTTTTTGATAATAATACGAATGTAGTTTGTTATTATCTTCTTCTTGTGCAAGTTTTTCGCGTTGTTGCTCAACGACTGCCTTATGTTGTGTCATAAGTCCTCCTTATAATCGAAACCTTCTAACATAGCATCGGTTATTTTGTCATAATCGATAACGTCATCGGCTTCTAATGTATCAAATAATAATCCAATAGAACGTTGTAGTCTATTACGATCCATACGTGCTAAATATTCTTCAGACGTTTGATCAGCTATATAAGGCTCTAAAGCTATAGCGATCGTCGCAACAGCTCGTTCTATAGGATTTAAATCAAACTTGGGTTTAGCTTTTCGTGGCATCTTCGCCTTCTTTTTTGAAACGATTAATCATCGTATCGAAGATATCGTTAATCGCAACAGGTTCTTCTGTTTTGATCACGTTAGCTTCGACCTCGAGTTTTTTAATACGTTGTATCAACATTTTATTCACATCGAGTTGCGATTGCATAAACTCCTGTGTTTTACGTTGCGTATCAACTAATAAATCGAGACTACGTGTAAGCGTATCGATCATTTGCATTATTTCTTTATCCATCTATTTCTCCTTTCTTATTAATAAACTGTTAAAGTGTGGCGATGAGAGGAACTCGGTTTCCGCATATACCTCCGTTCATCCTAACCGACTCGAAAGTACAGGCTTTTACAAGGATCGGGACATCACCACATTGAAGGTCTAGTAGTTTTGAGTCACTTCTCGGGATAACCTTCTCGCACCCGATGGCTGACTTTTGTGTGGGCAGTTGGATTAACTTTGGATAGTTCATTATACTGCTAATTTCCCTATCAACCCTTCGCACACGTTTTGTGCCAGAGAGGTGAGCGGTCTAACTAAAAAACCCCGCTCGGTATCATTAATTAATGGAGATCTTATGAATCTCTCTGGACTTATCAAACTTGTTCTAGTAAACATACTTATAGTATAAAGTACGAAAGTTAGCAAAGTAAAGCACTATTAAGAACCCCGCATTCGTGCCATTGCTTTTGTTCTTCGGTATATCGCACGACCGCATTTTGGATCTAAAAAGATCGTAGGGAGTAGATTGCCAAACCGATCTTTCGTTTGTACGTGTTTAGCGTCTTGCCAATCGGCTCCGCCTGTTGCTAATACTTTGCGTAATAATTTAGCTTTCTTTAAATTCATAATCTCGCTCCATACATTTTGACCATTCTTCTTGTTGCACTTCTTCAGGATAAGCTGTATATAACCTATCCCGACATTCTTCAAATTGTTTACGCCAAGCCGCAGGATCATATCGATCGTTCCACTCTTTAGTTTGCGGAACGTATGACGCACAGCCTGTAATTATAAATACTGTTAATAATCGATAAATCATAATTCGTCTGACATTATATTGTCGGGTAAATCTACGTAAGGTAAATTGTTATAATCTTCGTATTCCATATCTAAAAAGAATCGCTCGTTTGTTTCTGGATTAGGTCCTGGAATTACAAACATAGCTCTAACTTCTATATCGTTATGATCTAAAGTGTAAGTAATCGGAAGTTTGACTTCTTCTAAGTCGTAGCCTAATTCGAGTAAAGCTCCGTTAACAATCCCTACGTCAGGGTATCTGTTTTTGCCAGAGTCTTCGGCTTTTTGTGTAAGAGCTTCTAATATCTCAACTGTTGCATATTTAACTTGTGCCATCTTTTTCCTCTATAAGATTATCGATTGCTTCATACATAACGTTATGTACTGCTTTTTCAAAAAGCTCAGCATCTTCGTTTTTAATTTCAATAAACGGATCTTTTAACATTGCATGTATCACGTGTCGTGCTAAAACTGCTACGTTGGTTTTACATGTCAATCCGCTTTGTTTAGTTATTTCTATTTCCATCGTTTTCCCCTAAAAAATAAGTGCACAACGATCATCGTTGTGCACTTAATAGATTATACCTTTGCAAAGTAGCCTTCCGCTACAAGTCTTTTCGCATAAAATCTGAAGATTCTAAGCGGGTCTTGACCTGTAGTCAGATTGCCTTGCTTTACTGCAAGAGATACTAGATCTTGTGCTGTAAAACTAGCAGAGTCTAATTCACTCTTTTTAGCTTCACTAACGGTCAAGATCAAGGCTCTCATCTGCGGAGTAAAACCTTTGGCTTCAGGAACTTTGCCTATGAACTTATATAAAGTTCTAGAAGCTCCTTTGCCTGTTGAACTAGGCTTCGGGACTGCTGTCACTTTAGCTTTGCTCAAAGGTTTTGTTACTGCTTTCGCAGGAACTCTCTTTGCAGAGGTAGGTGTAGATGTTGCTGTTTGCATATCTTTCTCCTTTCTTTGGTTAACAAATTCTAACTTGCGTTAGAACAACTATTAATAGTATGCCTACGAAATACGTGAAAGTAAAGCACTATAACGAGCACCTCATAGGCAGACTGCTTACAAGCTACGCCAAACGCGGACGCCTGAGATTTCGTCTTCTAAACGATATCTTATAACAAACTTCCATTCGGGTTCTTGTTTTTTGGCAAAGCCTCGACTGGCTTGGGCTAAACGGTTTTTCATTCGCTGAGAGTTATCGCTTGGGCTAAGTGGGAAGAAGATCGAATCTCCTACTTTCATTTTAGCAAACGGATAGCTTGTCTGCGAACGTTGATCCTCAGGTAAAGGTATACCTGATTCGATTATTGGTTCTTGCATTAGTGCACCTCCTTAGGTGAATCGGAAAACTCAACTAGACCTTTTTCTTCTAGGAAGTTTTTCCAGAACATTAAAATTAATGATTGATCGGTAATACCGTGTAATTCTTGACAGCCTTGAGCAATCATCGTATCGCGTATGACGGAAGCTAACTCATCGTTAGCTCCCTCATACAATGCTGACCAGACCATGGCTAAAACTTCACCATCAACTAAATATGATTTAGGGTCTTGAGCCATTACACAGCCTCCGCATACTTCACAGCTAAGTCTAGGGCTTTGGCTTTACGATTAGCCGCAGCACCGAACCATGAGCTATGTAGAGCGTTGCCTTCGGTTACAGACTCACGTAAATGATCTTCAACGTAGGTGACAGCATTTAATGCTCCCCACCACGTACCTTTAGCAGACTTCAGGTTTGCACCTGGAGACTGTTCTAACGCATCAACAGCTAGAAGTGGAAACTTGTTAAATTGATCAACAAGAGGTTCTTGCATACCTATCAACTTACCTTCAGCTTTAAGCTGTTGGTCGTGTCTATAAGCGGCAATCATATCAGGTTGATAAATATCACCAACAAACTCAAGGAACTGAGAATGTTTAGCTTTCTTCTTAGATAGTAAGTTTGCAGCTTCTCTAAACTCTGTCATACGTTCAGCGGATAGCCCTAGAGCTTCTTCTGCGATCTGTATAACATCGTCATCGAATGCTTTAACGTGTGGCATACGGAAAGACGCTGTGCCACCGTGTTGTAAAGCCATCGTTAAAGTGTTGTTGCAAACAACTCTAATAGGTGTCAACTTAATAGTCATTGCTCGACCAACTATGTGAGGTTGGTTAATAAGCAAATAACCTTTAATAAGGTCGTCACCCGCTAATTCGAAGTCTTCTGAGATTTTAGCTAAACCCCAAATTTCTCCACCGTCCTTTAAACTTCCTGCGGTTTCCATGGTCATATGACCAGCATCCGTAAAGCGTTTAAAGAATTTGAATACGTCTTCATTCTGTATAGGGACATAGTCTCTACCACAATGCGATAGTATTCGGTTATCGCTATCTCGAACAACGTGGAAGGTATTTTCCGCTTGGATAAGACCTACATCGTCACTCCACTCAGGAGCGTCTATAGTATAACTAGGACGTTTGCTAACTGTCCAGTCTAACTGAGCCGCTTTCTGCATTTCAGATGGTTTCAGATTTGAATCCACCTCAACACCTAATCCGTGCCAAGGTACATCCCCCGTCCAAGCCATCGTTTCTACTTGGTGTGCCATAATTTTCTCCTTTCTAATGTGCATGGCTGCACTGGTTAATCACGTAGCCTATTAGCTACCTTTATCATTATAGGTACGAAAACTACGAAAGTAAAGCACTAGTAAGAGCGTCCCAATCGTAAGGAATCGTAAGAGTCACAAGAGCTTTTGATTTATAACCAGTCTTAACGAGGTCTTGAATACCTGTAAGACTGTCGATATGGTAGAGTTTGATCTCATCGTTTTTACGAGCCATAACGAATACTTGACCACCAAACGATGCACGTTTCGCTAACCACGATATTTGCATAGGTCGTAGAGTAAGAGCATTACCTGAATGTATTTCTTTGAGCTCGATCCAGAATTCTTTACCTTTGGCACAACCGTTAACGTCAGGAACACCTGCTCCTGTCATACCTGTTTCGATTCGTTGTAAATGTATTTCAGGTAGATTTGACCTTAACAAGAGCCATAAATTTTTTTCTTTCGCCATATTTCATTTTACGGTAACGTTTCATAATCGATCGTTTTGTTAAAATAGACCAACGTTCATTAAAAGAACGACTGTTTGAATATTTTGCTCGTTTTCGATGTTTAGATATATTAGGTTCTCGCCACCAATAATTCCTCCATTTTTTCAATTTAAACGATAAAGGATCAGGTTTGTATGTAGTACCGTCTGAGTATTTAGGTGTTGTATGTTCTTCATTTAATACACGCTCGAGCCATTGCATATCTTCTTCTACGTAAGGCTCATCGGTCGCTAAATATTCTATATGGTCTAAAATATCGTTATCTATAACCGCTTCGTCATAAGCACAACAAGACCAATTTTGATATTTATTTGATACAACTTGTTTTCTTTTACCCGAGCCATACGTTGACATAGGGTCTTTATTTTTAGAGTACTGATGTTGTTTTTGACAATGCTTAGAACAATAATTCAATAACCCTGATTCTTTCTTATCAAACTCTACAGAACAATATACACATGATCGAGGAATATCTATAATCGGTTTTTTGCCTTCAGCGTTATGAAACGTATTACCACATTTAGAACTACAAAACTTTCGTCTTTGTCCGTATAAAGGTTTCGAACATACCTTGCACTCTCCGTTGTTCGGTAGTTCTATTTGTGTATTACTTGCTAAAAACATATACCTTAAATATAAAAGGCAAAGTTTAGAAAGTAAAGCACTGTCCTAGCCCGACCAGTCCCAACCAGTATGTGGAGCGGCTTTTTGGTTATTAGCAATAAGTTTGATGTCCCTTTCTTTTAACCAGTCATCAAAAGCACGTTTAGTCTGATCGAGGTCATCGTACATATTTTTAAACTCAGACCATTTGTTCCGAGCAATCTGTGTACCATAGTAGTAATCACCGTCACCGAGTTTACAACGTGTAATAATCTGCCACATACGTTGTTTGGTTAAATTATTCTCTTTACCCATTTGTTCTAGAGTAGTAGAGTTGTTGATCCATTGTTCGTACATTCGTCTGTACTTAATAGAGTATTCTTTAGCTTTTTCTTGTGAGATACCTTTCATTTTATTTCCTTTGTTTCGCCCCATGAACTTCCGAGTTCCTTATCCACTAGTAGGGGTACTGCAAGTTCTACACAAGTTTCCATTATTTCTGCAATCTTGTCAGCTTGTTCAGTGTTCTCTACTGAGATATCAACCTCATCGTGGACTTGTAGGTGAGGAACAATTCCTTCCTCCCACAGACCGAGCATTGCTAACTTCGTCATGTCAGCAGCCGATCCTTGAATCAACCGATTCAGAGCCTTATATGTATATGATCTTTTTAAATTATCACCGTATTTTTCCTGTGCTTCTTCGTACGGTAGAGGTAGAGTGCGTTCATATCTATCTTCCCATAGATTAAACCTACAACGTCTACCTGCAAACGTTCGTATATAGCCACGTTCCATAGCTACCCTTGCACACTGATCTTGTAACCCTCGTATAAAGGGAACTTTATTATGATACTGCTGAAATAACCCCTCAGCTTCCGTATCGTCTATCCCTAGCTCCTTAATAAGCTTTTCTTTACCCATCCCATAACTAAGTCCTAGATTAATCGTCTTAGCCTGTTTACGCGGTATATTAGCCATATCTGCAACGATCTGGTGAAAGTCCGCGTTCTTTTCTGTATACTCAACTACCGCATCTTTTGCCCCTGCTAAATTCATTCGATCAGCATAATGAACTGTAAGCCTTGGTTCTTGTTGTGAATAATCGAATACACCCCATTGACAACCATCCTCTGGAATAAACAAAGAGCGGATTAAATTACCGATCTCTGGATCTCTTGCAGGAACTTGTTGTAGATTAGGATTACTATAACTAAATCTACCACTAACCGTGCCGCCACGATCGTTACGCATAGCATGAGCTTCTGCGTGTATACGACCATCGAAGCAGTGATCTTTAATCATCTTATCGATGAAAGTAGTTCTAGCTTTATTAAGTTTCCTTGCTCGAACAATAAGTTGTGGTAACTCGTGTTCGTGTCCTTCTAACCAGTCTTTTTGAAAACTAGCCATACCTTTTGCGGTTCTAGGAAACCATATCTTGTTTTGTTCAAAGATAGCTTCTAACGATGCATTAGCCCATAAATTAACTTCTGCACCATATTTACGTTTAATCTCAACCTGTAGCTTTTGTTCTTCAATCGATAACTTTTTACTAACATCGTCAGCTTTTTGTTCATCGATTCTAACACCTCGCCATCGCATTTCTAACAGTAGAGGAATCAGTCGGCATTCCATGTCGAGTATCTTTTCTAACCCTTGTTCTTGAACTTCCATCTTTAATTTTTGCCAAAGTTTTAGAGTTAGTGCTGCATCTTGCTCACCATAAGGTCCAACGAACTTAGACGGTAATTTATACATTTCTGATTTAGGATTTACCCCAAACGATAGAGCAGCATTTTGTAATAACGATTCATCTTTCTTTTCGTTACAGTAAAACTCACCGAGGTTATCTAAAGAATAAGAATACCTATTCTCGTTTACTAAGGGAGCTGCTACGATCGTATCTAATATTTTACCGCCTACGTGTACGCCTTCTCTACGGAGCCACCCTACGTCGTATAAGGCGTTATGAAATATAACGTCTCGCTTTTCCGATGCTAGAGTGTTGCGTAACCAACGTAATACAATATCTTCATCAAGATTACCTCCGCCTTGATGACGGATCGGGAAGTAACCCTTCCAACTCTCTGTCGCGATACCAACACCCACAATATGCCCACGACCTGTAGCCCATCCTGGACCACAAGTCATGAGGTGTGGATCGTAAGTTTCTAAATCTACTGCTATTGTTTCTGTCTCAGAAAACTGAGGAAAAACTTCTGGAATAGACCAGTCACTCGTTGGAGCGTACAAAGAGGGTTGTAAAGTCACTTTTTCTTTTTAATCTTCGTGACTTTAGTTTTTTTAGCTTTAGGTTTTTTTGCAGGAGCTTTACCACCTTCCCAAGCTTCGTTAACATCTGGAGTAGACTTATCGTCTGCTTTATATGTTCCCTTTTTCGTTCTAGCTCGTTTAGGTTTTCCTTTTGCTACTTCATAGATCTTCCCTGCTTTAAGTTCGTCATCGAACTTCTTTAAAACAACTTCAGCATCTTTGATCGCTTTTTCAAGAACTTCTTCCTTTACAGCTTTCTTAGGTTGTAGTTCTTCTTTTGGTAACGGTGTAAAAAATTTAACAAACTTTTTCCACCAACTATCTGTATTACTCATTAGTAATCCTCCTTGCCATCTTCTGCGGCATAATTAACATCGTCAGCTTCAACGCTAACTTGATTAGTATTAGCTAAAATGTACTCTTCAACTAATAATAAATATCTACGTAAGTCTCGAATATCATCGAGTAAACCTGCTTCGCCTTTATAGACTTCACCTGCTTCGAAGATATCCCACCCGTGCTTTTCAGACTGGTGTTCTATACGATCGAACTTACGTGCCAACATCATAAAGGCACCTACACCCCCACGACGTCTCCAAGAATCACCGTACGAAGTCTCTGCTCGTTTAAGAGCTTCAAGATCGTTTTGGGCAACTTCTTTCATGTTTTCCCATTTGCTCATTTGCTTTCTCCTATATCCGCATTGTTTAAAGTATAGGCGGTGTCTCTTTTGCGGATCCACTCAAAACACGCCTCCATCCAATCGAGAGCCTTAATAGACTGTACTTCTCGATACGAATTCAAATAATCTCTTTGTTTATGATAATAAAATGCTTTTAACATAGGCACTGCTACGTCTGGAAAAATATTATTATCCCATTCGATATCGTCTGTTCTTTTTAACATTTCTTTTGGGCTATACCTAAAAGTTTCAAAATAATCGAAAAAGAATCTAATTTCTCTATTAAAAGAAGTAATCTCATTAACAATAGGTACAGGTTCATATTCATCGATAAGGTCATAATGATTCTTTATATGCTTATAAGTATATACATCTAATTCAATATCTTTAACTTTCTCCCATACAGGATTGTTGGGGTAAATATGAAAACTATCGCTAATTTGAGTATAATCCCCCATAGGTAGGTTTAGATTAGTAGCAATAAACTCTTGTAACATAGACATATGAACTACGTTTGCACCATAAGCTCCCCACAACATATCATTAGAACGATTACAAACAGTCATACATAACTTACCATCACGTACTTTAAAATAAATATTCGTATTACAGGGTACATCTTTTCTTTCTATTTCTTTATTACAGGTTCTTGCTAGATCATCTTTCGGATCCCACATCTGTAAAACTGCTCGTCTTTCATAAGGGTTTTCTTTTAATAAACCAATAATCGCGGTTATTTGATCTTTATTAAAATAACTTCTCCATCGCCAACCGTAAGCTCCCCATAGAGTTTCACCATCGTCTGAGAAGTCTTCCATAGACTTAACAAAATAAGTTAATGGCTCTAGGTCGTTACGACCATCGAGCATCCATAAACCTTCTATAAAATGAAAAAATGGATTAGCGTCTCTTTGTTTTATTAAACAAACCCTCTCCCATGGTTTTTCATAAACTGTAGTTACAGGTGTATTAGCTTCATACGTTATACCATTACGACTTTCTTGTACTCTGTATTCGGTAGGGTCTTGAAATAAATCAATACCTTTTTCTAACGCGTCGTTTACGTTTCTTGCATTAATTACTTTCATAGCCCGTCTTGATAGCCCCCCACTATTTCGTGTATCACGAAACGTATTTCTTCATCGTTTAACATTGGTACTTTTCTTTTTATAAAAGCTATTGCAAGTCGCTCATCTGCGGCTACTTTTAGAAAGAAGGCTACCTCTAAAAACTGTGTGTAATGTATATCAATCACATCACCATATTCTTCTAATAATTCTATTACTCTATCACTCATTCCCATACTTACTTTCTCCTTCTATTAAGTCTTCCACCATAGGAAGATCATTGTGTTTATACACTGATCGTGTTCTGCCCTCGTTTTTATGTATTCGAGAGTATTTATCGAACTCACATAGACCGCCTTCGATCTCTCGCATTTCGTAATTAGCACCGTTTCTAAAGATGATTGAAGGAGCTAATATTTTCTTTACTTGTTCAAATAGGTCTTGCATTTCTTCACACCATGGATGGCTTTTACGACAATAATCTAACGGTCTTCCTGTAAGACGATTGAGTCCTCGCATAGCTCCTGGACCTGCATTAGCCCAAGTCATAATATCGTTAGCGTTTTCTAATAAATACGTATGTCTTAAATCAGTAACAACTTCGTACGCCATAAATGGACCCATGTATGGATAATCTCTAAGAATTAACCACGTTGCTTCTAATGAAGATTCACCTTTTGCTAAACTTTCATGTAATCTAGACAAGATAGATTCTTTAGCTTTCCAAATATGTGAAACACATTCAGCAACCCCTGTTACTTTATCCATACCGTTTGGTGTTTTAATAATGTAAGCACCCGTGATCCACTTAGGTTGTTTAGTTATTTCATAAATAGCTTTCTTTCTATTCCACTTACGTAATAAATCATGATCGATTAAAGTTCTCCCTGTTTCTATTAGATTAAACCAACGGAATATAATCGTAGCCATAAGGACATCTTCTTCGTTCCGCATAGGCTCTCTTATATGTGTTCTAAACCAACGTGTTGTACGATCATCTTCTCTAAACACTTGGCAGAACTTAAACTCCTGCAAAATTGGATCGTCAGTCCAGGGAGGGGAAAGAACTGCAGATTCTTTTTTAATGCGTATCGACTCACGTTCAGTTTGCCAATAGCAATAACGATCCAACTCTGCGGGAATAAACTCGGTCATTACTTTTTACGTAACACCCAAGAACAGTTATTAGCGACTTCAGGATAAAAAGTAGCGGCAACAACTCGTAAAAACTGTCTACCGTATCTGTTTTGTAATTTTTGAAACTGTTCAGGAGTCCAACCTGTTTCAGAATCTTCTTTCATCGCTTTCTTTAAATTAGGTAATTGTATAAAGGTTCCTGTAACGTCTATTATTTCAAAGTTTCTTTCTAATTCTTCTTTTAGTTCTTGAAAACCCCACTCGTATACATGATCTTCAGGAAGCTTGTCGTTAGAACCATCGTGGTTAGGAGTAGATACAAAAGCTAATCCATTCGGTCTTATAGCTCTAGCGGCATCATCTAACCATGCACTAATAAACTCTCTACCCATATGTTCTATAACTTCGGTCGTCCAGAAAAAATCTACGCTTTCATCTTCTAGTTTAAATACAGGATCAACAGTTAAATCTTGTATACGTATTTCACCGTTAAAGTTCTGAAACCACGTAGAATCGGCTAACTCTCCACCTGCGTTAGACCAAAAAGGATTTTCTAACTCACAAGCAGGATCAATATCGTAACCAAAATATGATTTGATAATATCTGATTTCTTTACAACATAAGCTTTGTATAAATTACGTAAAGCCCAACACTCACCGCAACCTACTTCAAACGTATCAAGTGGTCGACCTAATCGTTTAGCTTCAGCGATACACATAGAGGAGATTTTATCGAACCGACTCATGTGAGCAAGTTCATCGGGTCTCCAGTTTCCTAACACTCCTGCCGAAGCAAGATCCATTCTAGTATTTTTACTGTCGTTTTCATTAACAGTAAGTTTCTTTCTTATTGATGACATTTAATTTACCTCCACCAACTTGGTTTAGTTCTACCCTTTTCCCACTTAGCGTAATGTTTCTCGTTAATAACGTAATTACGATAAGCTAGAACAGAGTCCTCGTTTTTATATTCGTCAGGCATCGCTTGAGCAACTGGTGTCATAAGACCTCGAGTAATGTTTTTAGGCATTACATATAAGGCGTCTGACAATTTAGCAAGACTTGCATGAGTCCGTTGGTAACGATATGTATATTCATTACCTAACGCTATAAAATGTTTATAAAGCCAATAATAGTTACCACTACATTCTCTAGCCCAGATCGTACAGGGGTGGTTCATATAAGCTTTCTTATATAAACCTACGCTATCTGCATATTCGTCTCCGTCTAATAAACGGTGGGCTGTACAGAGCATCTGTGCGGTTTCTAATGGCATCTTCACTAGCATTTTATCTGGTTGCGACTTAGCCGCAATCACAGGATCTTTGTTAAAATAAAATATGTTCATAATTTTCTCCTTTCTTTAAACATAAATCTAAGTACCTTTATACTTTACTTTTATGTGCAAAGTAAAGCACTTTCACATTTGATAGCATTTTGTTGTTTTAGGCTCTATTAAATATAAGTTTTCTTTTGTTCTTGTAATACCCACATAGAATACTCTATTTTCTTCATCAGGATTTTGTTGGTAGTTTTTATAAACTCTTGTCGTTATATCAGTAAGTAGCACAACGTTGGTGGCTTCTCCACCTTTAGCCGCATGAATCGTAGACAATCTGATACGTGGTTGTTTAGTAATCTTTTCTCCTCTACGTAGCATGGCTCTTATGTAACTAATATCTTTAGGACTTAACAGTGTAAAAACATCGTACCAATGACCATCAGGCAAGTCTGGAAGATGACTTTTAAGATCTTCGTACTGTAAAACTAAATCAGTATCTAATAAATCAAGTTTCTTAGGTGTTTTAACTTTGATATATTTTAAAATGTTTGCACACTCAGCCAAGGTTACTGTTTGACCTTTACGTAATCGTTCCCAATAAATAACTGCTCTAACTTTTGCTTCTGAAATAGATGGTCGACCTTTAACTTCGAAGAACCATCCCTCATTTCTACAATACTCATCGACTCCTTCTAATAAATAATTTGTTCTAGCTAACACTAACCACTCACCTTGATCCATATTTACTTGTTCTATCGTAGCTTCCCAACGCACTAACCCCTCATCTGTTCGAGGTTTCCATTCTTTATAAATACGTGAACCTACTTGACCTATACAGCGACTAGCAACTTTATGTACAGAAGAAGGCACTCGATACGATTGTTTTAGTACCATAGCGTCTGTAGAGTTTTTTATCAAATATTCAACATCTGCTCCCGCCCAACGATAGATCGCTTGGTCATCATCACCCGCTACATAAATCTTTTTGGCTTTTTCTGCTAACTTACGTACCACCGCCCACTGCAAAGGCGAAAGGTCTTGTGCTTCGTCTACGAACATAACGTCTAATACAGGCACATCACCATCAACTAAAAAGTTTTGTAACATATCTGTATAATCAACAAGCAACCGATCTTCTTTAAATAACTTCAATCCTCGAGCAAAACGTTCTAGCTCGAACCAACCGACCGCATCTTCAACCTCGTGCCATTGTTCTTTTAATGGTATGTCTCTCATCCTAGCTAAGTTTTCTATAAACGCTAGGCGATCATCATCA
>Ga0208919_1000918_pt1 | contig 17980 bp, 25 predicted proteins | sample 4_EtaG_FD_184076 | JGI IMG/M metagenome (GOLD analysis project Ga0208919, IMG submission 184076) | Marine viral communities from the Subarctic Pacific Ocean - 4_ETSP_OMZ_AT15127 metaG (SPAdes) (version 3) | ecosystem: Environmental > Aquatic > Marine > Oceanic | place: Pacific Ocean | collected...
GGCGCTGCCGGTGGCTCTGAAAGTCACACGCTTACGCTCGCTGAAACAGCCGCTCATAATCACTTCTTAGTTGCCGATGCGACCGGCGGCACGTCCTACCCAACAGCAAGCCAATACGTTGCTAAGAAGGGCGATTGGGGTTCGGTTAACAGCTATCAGGCATCCGGCACAGCAACGGGCGCAACGCTCGGTTTAAGTAGCACGGCGGGGTCTTCAAACGCGCATAACAACGTGCAGCCGACGCTAGTTCTAAACTACATCATCAAGACTTAGGACACCAATATGACCGACAAAAAGATATCAGAACTAACCGCGATAACCGGCGCTAACACCGCAGCCGATGATTTGTTCATCGTTGTTGATAGTTCCGGCACAGCAACCAAAAAAATAACTCGTGCTGAACTTAATAACGCCATCGAATTGGATGCCTTTTCTACGGTGAACATCGATGCAGGGACCATCGATGGCGTTACGATGGCGACCTCGGATATCACGGTTGGAAGTGGCAAGACTTTGAATGTTAGTGCTGGCACTTTAACGCTCGCAGACGATCAGATTAGCGGCGACAAAATTAACGGCGGCACAATTACCTCGACATTTTCCGGCAATCTAACTGGCAACGTTACGGGAAACGCGAGCGGCAGTGCTGCCACGGTAACAACTGCTGCACAAACGGCAATTACTTCACTGGGTACATTAACGGCACTTCAAGTTGATAATTTAAATATCGACACAAATACTATTAGTTCTACATCAGGCGCATTGAATATTACACCAGCAGGTGGAAGTGCAATTGTTCTTGATGGAACAGTTAATGTAGATGCTGGCGTAATTACTGGAGCAACAAGTATTACGTCTACTGCCTTTATTGGTGCTTTGACTGGCAACGTTACGGGAAATGCTTCTGGCACAGCGGCAACTGTCACTGGAGCGGCACAGAGCGCGATAACTAGTGTTGGAACATTGACGAGCTTAACCTCTGGCGAGCATATCCCTAGCGGCGATAATAACACAGCCCTTGGCACTGATGCCGCAAGATGGGGGTCGATGAAATGTGGCGGCACGGTCACTTTCGGTTGGGGTTCCGCTTCGGCTCCCGGCCTTGGAATATCTGCGGATACTGATACAGGACTGTTCCGCGCAGCTGCAGACACCATTGGATTTGCAACGGGTGGTGCAGAACGGATGCGTCTTAATTCGACGGGTTTGGGAATTGCAGGCAGTTCGCCATCTCAAGCTCTGTCTATCGGATCAAGCACTTCAGCGACACCAACCTACAGCATGGCGTCGGATGGCGAAGGCATCCACATGCAATACAATGACGATTCGGGACATCGAGCCGCTGATATCGTCGCTATTGGAAATACTCCGGCTGGCGCGACGACAAAGATGCGCTTCTATGCAAACACTGGTTCGGGTGATGGTAATGCCTCGGCGATTATGACCCTTTTAGGCACCGGCAATGTGGGCATTAACGTTTCACCATCCGACCCGCTTCATATTTACAAAACGGCGGCTGACTCAAGTTTAAGGTTTCAGTGGGACGCCACCCACGCCGGGAAGATTTCATTTCGGGAAGGCGGTACCGAAACCGGACGTATTGAGATGCACTCACCGACAGACTCCGACCAAGCTGGGAACATGCTAATTAGCACGACCTCAAGTGGAGCAGCGGGGAAAGCAATTGTCTTTGAGACCAACTCAGCCGAAGCCGCACGCATACTTTCCGCTGGTAATCTTTTAATTGGTGCAACGGCCAATATTGCCGCGAACGCCAAACTGTACGCGCAGGGCAACGGTGCTGGCGTGGCAATAGGATATGGCACCGGAAACGCAGAATATCGACACGCCTACATGAACTCGGGCGATGCGGCTTTATATTTCTGGGGGACCGCAAACTATGCCAACCTCAGTTCGGCAGGGGCCTGGACAAACGCTTCGGATCGAAGGATCAAAAAGAATATTGTCGATATCAAATATGGGCTTGAGGATGTTTTAAAAATGCAACCCCGCAGCTTCCAAATGAAGGAAGTCGAAGGGGATTATATCGGCCTAATCGCTCAAGAAGTAGAAGAGATTATTCCCGAAGTTGTGGGCGGCGATCCAGAAAAACAACTTACCCTAGATTATGGGTCACTAGTTGCGGTTGCCTTTAAAGCTATCCAAGAACAGACGGAAAAAATTGATGCGCTTGAGGCGCGAATTGCAATTCTTGAAGGAGAATAAAAATGGCGATTGATTACACATGGTCATTTGATCGTGTTGAAGTAAGCACGGTTGACGAACCAGTAGATTTAGCTGTGGTCGCGCATTGGCGTCTGACTGCGGTTGATGCGGAGGGGATAGTTTCTAGCGCATACGGTTCTTCTAATTTAGGCGAAGCGGCTTCCGATTACACGCCATTCGACGAAATTACCAAAGAACAACTCGCGGGCTGGGTGATCGAAAGAATGGAAAATGTCACCGAAGACAATTTAAAAGAGGCGCTGGCCGATCAAATTGAAGCGCAGAAAAAACCGAAGACGGTCCCAAAAGTGCCATCGGGCTGGTCTGACTAATGCTTAAAGCCTTTGTCGTCGCCGCTGCCGTCCTTTTGGGCGGTTTTTTTATGTCTACGGCAAAAGCCATTGAATTGAACTGTGGGAAAGAGGACCCATCAGCGCAGCTTTTGCAGCTTTATGGTGAGCGCCCTTACGCGTTTATGCTCACGCATCAGGGCGCGTTGCAAATCGTATACCTCAATATCGATAAAGGTAACTGGTCGATAATCCAAAAGCTGCCGGGAAAGGAGCTTTGGTGCTTCATCTTATCGGGCGTCGAGTGGAACCATTGGACGACCGAAACAAAAAAGAAAAAAGGTTTAAAGTTATGAGTGATCCCAAAACGCCAGCCGATGTGACGGCAATTGCGGTCGGTGCTGGTGCCTTAATGGAATGGCTTCCGGCTATAGCCAGCCTTTTTACGATAGTTTGGATGGCCATTCGGATTTATGAGACTGATACTGTAAAGCGCTGGTTTGGAAAATCAGACAAGTGATTATGGCGATCCTCGGCATCAACTTGGCTCATTAGCCGAAGCGATAGCTGTCGAAATTCTAACCCGCAATGGGTTTTATGTTTTCGTTCCGTTTCGCAAAACCGGGCCGGTTGATCTCTTCGCCATTCACCCAGATGGACGGGAACTAAAGTTAGACGTCAAAACCGACCGCTCTCGTAAACCCGCTGGCAGACGTAAAAACCCGAGCCGCATTCATCGATCTAAAACCGACATACAAAAGCAGTTAGGGGTGGTGATGGCTTACGTCGATGTCGACAAACGGGCGCTTCACATACCCGGAACCAAACCGACGCCACCGACAATTATGGAGTGATGATGAGTTATTCAAATCAAGACATCGATGTTTTGACCCGAACCATCTGGGGCGAGGCACGGGGTGAGGGCGAAGAGGGGATGCTGGCGGTCGGCCATGTGATCCTTAATCGCGCCAATCGAGGAGGTTGGTGGGGCAATAGCGTCTCCGAAGTTTGCCAGAAGCCATATCAATTCAGCTGTTGGAATGCGGGCGACCCTAATCGCCTGGAGATGACCAGCCTTGATCTCGAAGATGTTTCGATGCGGGAATGTCATTGGGCGGCTTTGACCGTGGTCCTCGGCAAACATGCTGATAACACCGAGGGGTCTTGTCATTACCACACACATGGCGTCTCGCCGGATTGGTCTAAAGGTCTAAGACCCGTGAAATGGATTGGCGATCATTTATTTTTTAACGATGTGGAGTGAATGATGGTTCCTATTTTAAGTGCCATATTGCCATTGGTGGGCGATGTTATCGACCGGGTAGTTCCCGACAAGAACGGCAACGCCAAAGCCAAGCGTGAGATAGAGCAAACCCTCGCCACGGCGGCGATGAAGGGACAACTTGGGCAGCTAGAAATCAATAAAATCGAGGCGGCGCACAGATCAGTATGGACGTCCGGTTGGCGACCCTGTGTCGGATGGATTGCTGCTTTTGCGTTTGGTTTTCACAGCATAATCGCGCCAACCGTTCAATGGGCAGGCGCTCTCTGGGGGTTCAATTTACCCTTACCGGATTTCGACATGGATGCGCTGCTTTACGTCTTGGGCAGTTTGCTCGGAATTGCCGGACTTAGGACTTATGAAAAACAAAAAGGGCTGACGCGATGACTGAAAAGCTGCGCCATAACCTTTTATTCATTACGGCTGCGGTCGCCCTCATCGGTACAATTGGGGGCGGCGTTTTGGCGGTTGAGAGCCGTTACGCCAGAGTGGATCAGGTATCTGCGAACGCCCAACAGATTGCTATTATGAAGATTGAAAACGCGTATCGTGCGGGGAAGGGTCAGCGGCATCTTTTGCGACGCCTTTGCGATGATTTTCAACGTACTCATGGGTGGGTCCCATCGGCCTGTCGGAGGTAACCTTGACGACTTTCTGGAGACTGTTAGGGTACAACCGAAAAGCATTAGAACATTAATGGTCACAGGTGTTTTTTAACACTAATTAACGTAATAAAATCAATGGTTTATAAGGTGATTTTTAAGGTCAATTCTCTGGACCCGCTGGGGGTCAAGGGGTCGTAGGTTCGAATCCTATCGCTCCGACCAACTTAACCCATTGACATTATTGTATAATTTTTGAAATTAAACCCAGCGGGTGAAATCGTTTTTTTCACCTCGACCGAAAACTCGACGGGTGAAAATCGCTTAATTAGGCTGCATTCTGGATATCGGGGTCGTTTGCAGCCTCAAAAGCCTCACTCAAATCAATGCTCTCCAGCGCTTTGCGCGTCGTTTCTGCATCTGTGTGGAGATATCGCTGAGTCGTTCTCACATCCTCATGTCCCAAGATATCCTTAATCACCACCAGGTTCTGGCTCGACCGAGCTAAGAATGTTCCTAATGAATGCCTCAGGTCATGGATGCGCAAATCTTCGCGTCCAATCGCTGCCCGTGCCGTGTCCCAAGATCGCTTAATGCTTTTGATCCGCTTGCCATAAAGCGCACCCTTCACCCCGTTGGCGTGGACCTTTCGGCAGCTGATACAATCACATTCGTTTTGCCCATACCGAAACACTGGGCCTCGTGTGCGTCCTTCGCAAAGCGTCCGCAATAACTTGGCCAGCGCTTCGGTTAAGGCCACCGTGTGGCGTTTGCCGCCCTTCTGCACCACCTCTATAATACCCTCATTCCATTTGATCTGTTCGATATTCAGCTGCATCACGTTCTCTTTTCGCAACCCTGTGCCGAATGATACCAAGACGATGGGGCGGGCATGCCGGACAATATTTTTTAAAAGCTCGTGAAGCTCGTCCATATTATTGAGTGGGGTGTTTCGTTCGCGTTCGACCTTAGTCATAGGCAGCAGGTGTATTTGATATGCCGTGGTGCCTGAAGGCCGTCTGGTTTGCGGTGGCATCTTATGGGTCATATCGTCGGTATTGAGCATGACCGTATGGATGATCTTCAAGCAGGCGTTTACGCTATGCTTTCCGACAGCCTTCCATTTCTTGAGATTTTCCTGAAGGCTCCCCGCCTTAAATCGAGCGTCAACAAAATCAGCGCTCCAGCTTCCCTTCACCTCGTCCAAATAAAAGTCGCCCACAACTCTTATAATAGAGTCACGCATATACTCATACCATTCGGGGTCCTTTGATCGGCTCCAGACATTTCGGTAATGCGCTTCGAAGGCGTCAGAGAATTTGATGCGCTTTTTTTCGGTAGCGCCAAAGTTGATCTGGTTCCATGCCTTCTCATATTCGCGGTCTAGAACCAGCTTCGCTTGCTTTACGTCTTGGGTCTTGGTTGATCCTCTAAAGAGCACCCCTTCAATTTCAAATCGGAAGTCAATCCTCCCGTGTTTATTCCAGGCTAGGTGTTTTGGAAGTTTTGGTTTTCGTCCTCTTGGCATTGCTCGCTCCTTTCTAAAAACTCATCGACGTGCTTCTGCAAATAGCGGGGTTTGCGATGTCCCGGTAAAAGCACATGCTTTAAAATACCGGCGCGAGTTGCTTGGCTGATCGTGGTCTTTGCCACACCCAGCTGCCTCGCTACATCTGCTTGCGTCATTAACATTTGTGTTTCCTTCCTTTAACGTCTGAATCATTGCGTACTAACGGAGAAAAGTGTACGCCGTTGAGCCACTTTTTAGCCCAACGGCGCACTAATTTTAGAGCGCGATATCTTTGTGTATCCGCATCATTACGACCCCATCTTTAACCACCAGCGTGTGGCCCCGCTCCTCTAAGGCTAGGCGGTGGTTGCGGAAGCCCAACATCAACTCAGCATCCGTTTTATCGGCTAGTAATTTTGCTTTTGAAGGCATGGCGATAACGTGATCGACCTTCTTAACGTTGGAATTAGCCGCTAACGGCGTGATGGTGTCAGGAAGAAAAACGCGAGCTATATCAGATCCAATAATCTGACCTGCACAACGCACGAAGGAATGCTTAATAGGAGCTAACCCCGCATGTTTAGCCTGAGCACGGACCATTAAAGGTAATGTTGCTAAATCAGAGGTGGTTTTCAGCTTTCCGAGGTAATTCCCATTTTTTGCAGGCGATATGTCCAGCCATTGGCGCACAGGATCGCAGCCATAGACTGCCGCAACAGGAGCGTTGTCTGCATAACAACCAATCTGGTATGCGATGGTATCGTCAAAGGTTAATTGGACCTGACCTGACTCATAAACAGCGACCCGGAATAGGTCATCCTTAGCGGACCAGTTATCGATCTGATTTTTTAAAGGTAGAGATTGAGTTAACGTATTCATATTTCAGCCCTCCTTAGGCTTTTCTGCAAAATAGCGGTAGTTAAATTCTGAGATTTTCTGCTGAGTAAGCGTGATGTCGCCACGGTAGTGACACGAGATCACGAACCGTGCGTAATCGCACAGAGCACTTGCACGATAACGAGCATCAGGAGACTTCTTGGCAGAGGCATCCCGATCATTAGGTAAAAATCCTTCATACCAAACGATGCGCTTTTTGCCTGAGCTGGATTTCAGCCAGTCAAAAAACTCCTCGAAGTGCAAAGGACGTTCTTTTTCCGCGATTTCGGGCGCGACCCCGTCTTCAATTAGGAATTGCTTTAGCTTTACTGCCCCATCGGGTGGCATTCTCGATACTCCTTGTGTAGTTCGATCTATGCCGGTCACGCGTCGGGGAGATAGCCCCACGGCATTTAAGCCGCAGGGTGACCCGAAAATTGTGAAAATTTTTCACAATATTACTCATTAAAGAATCTCATTGTTGTCGTTACGTGGGGCAGGGGCCGTCACCTTCTTCAAGATGTGCTTTACCTGTCCGCTGATGGTTCGGTCTTCGCTTTCCGCTAAAGCGCGTATGGTTTTGTATGACTCAATCGAAACGACGATTGACTTCCATTTTTCTGGATTCATGTTTTTGTCCTCATAAAGGCGGCAGAGCCGACCTTGTTAAAAGTTCGATCTGTGTCGAGCTTTCTCATGGAGAAAAGCCCTGCGGCGGTTAAACCGCAGGGAGTTAACACTTACGATAGGCATGAGATTACGCACCCATGCAGGCGGGAGAATTGTCGTTTGCTGCATTCTTCTTCACGAGCCTGATCAGATTTTTCATTGCATGTGGGCAAGAGGGGCTTTTTGAATATGTCATGGGGAATGAGTGACCATTCTCATATTCCACAACGATCTTATTGTGCTTCTTTCGCTTGCCGGTGTCGGTGTTAACATTGGCCACTTCAGGAAGTTTTAAGATTCCTTTTTTGACCTCCTTTTCCCATTTAGTTGTTGATTTGTTACTCATTCTTTTATCCCTGTCATCTCGCCGCCATAAACCACGGCTAAACGCAAATGCTTAATTACATCTACAATTATGGAGTAGATCAGAATCTTTAGGACTTGTCAAGAAAATTCCTACAAATGGCGAATTTTAAAGAAATTATTACGTATGGCTCGTCTGCGCAGACGTAAGGGGTCGCAGACAGACGTGTTAAGCCGTTTTGGTGCCGCAAATAACGAACATACGAATCACGTCTGAGCGATCAACTTGCAGGTCTTCCTGGGGGTTGAGCTGCTCTAAATGGATAGAATCAGGGGTCTGGCGCATAAAGCGCTTAACAATAGCCCGTTGGTCGGTCATCGAAACCACCACATAGTCGCCCTTGCGAGGCGTCTTGTTGGGATGGCAGTAGAGATAATCGCCTGCGTCATAGCGTGGCTCCATCGAATCGTTGGAAACCACCACCGCAAAAGCGCCTTTTATATTGTCTAAAACAGGCGGAGTTTCGATATGCTCGAACGCGTTGCCGTTGTCAGCAAACTCCATGTCCCACCCACCGCCACGGGCAAAACCCAAGACCGGGATGGTTTCGCGCTTGATATCGCTGGGAAAAGAGGAGGGGCGGGCGGTCTTTGCTACCTCATCTTCTAGCTTTGACGTCTCTTCTGGGGAGTCGAATTGATCGGTTATGTCCTCGCAATACATGCTTTGCCATTTGCCGCCTTCGTCGGATGTGATTAAGCAGCCTGCATCGAGATAACCGGCAGCTGCAACGCGAGCGGCATACGGATATATTAGCGTACCTGCGTTCTCAACGAAGCCCCAATCAATCTCCAGAGCGTTATGTTCTGCTGTGATCTGGATTTCAGTGCGGGTCGGTATTTTAATTCCGCTAGATAGGCCGGACACCTGATCAACCAAAGCAGCCAAATGGGGCCAGTGGTACGTCATAATGCAGCGCATTAATTCGATCTTTGACTTATCAGTGAGAATTTCAGATGGCATTCCCATTCTCGTCGGAGGAATAAAAGCGACACCAGCGCTTATTTGTTCAGTTTTGTAGACCTCCAATTCTGAGTCGGTAAAGCTGTAGGTGTTAATTTCTGGATGTACCAGGTGGGGTGCTTTCTCGACGCTCAGTTTTACCTGACTGTTTCCCTTCTTTTCCTCCATCCCAATATCGAGCTGAACGGGGTCTCCACCGGGGAGCTGATATCCAAGCGGGGCATATTTTAACTCGCGTTCCGTGCAGCCTAAGATGGCGCAAATCGAAGCCTCCCAGCTTGGGTCAATCCCACGTTTTCCGCGATCCCCACGTTCCAGACGCGATAATTTATTGATCTCGAGCTTGATGATCTTTTCGTGGCTAATATCAGAAAGTATGCCGTCCGCTGGTCCATCAAGTATGCCTGATGCCTTCAAGATATGCGTGGCCAGTTCCTTAAGGGTGAGTGATTTCTGCACCCGAAAGGAGCGAAGCTGAAACCCAATGCGGCGGTTAATACTGTCCTCAGCGAGTTTTGCACTTGCTTCTTGTATTGTCCTCATCGTCGTCATGAGTTCGGTATTCAATTCAACGTGAGTGGCCTTCCGCTTCTCAGCGTCGTCAAAGGCGGTTTGATACATCGCTTTTATTTGAAGGCAGTGGGCTTCAAACACCTGCTCCTTTAAATCAAACCCTTTCGCACTTAACGACCCCTCTTGCTCCTGAATAGCACCATAAATCACCTCGCGGACTTGCGGTAAAATTACATTTATTAAATGATCAAAAGCCTCAAGCCATCGGTTATCCCAAACATCCGGTAACGGCTGCCGAGGGCCTTTTGAGTAGTCCCATTCCAGAGCGTCTTTGGCTTTTTTGAACCAGCCGACTTGTACGGTTGTTTTGTAAGCAATCACCGCCCGGAAGAAATGCATGAGAGTTGACTCAGCCTCGTCGGTCGGCAAGGTAAGGACCGCTTCCGTTAGGGCGCAGTAGGTATCATAACGCCGCCATCCTAGACGGACGTCGTGCCTATCGCGCTCTTTAGGGTCCATCTGCTCTAACTCAAAGCGGTCTAAATTTAAGTTCTCCTCATAGGCGACCGCATATTTCTTGGACCAGCCCCCAAATATAGCGGTAAAAGGATGCTCTCTATACGCTGGGTTAAGGCTCTGATTTTGTCGGCTTTTAACCTCCGTTGACCACATCGAGGTCGCGCATAGCTGGTCCCACCAAAATGCGGCCTCCTCTATGGATAGTTCGATGTCGTAGGGGTCTTCATCAATTTCAGTATATCTGTTTACTTGCTGTAATGGCTCGCGTGGATCAGGAATCCACTCGCGATCAAGCTCGGCGAACGTCTGTTTTAATGCGGCAGGGCTGCGTATCGGTGCGTGAACCCCTGAATCCCGTAATTGAGCACGCAGTTTTTGTGCATTTTCCATCGCTTTTTTGCCTTAGATTTCAATTCGATGTGACGCTCATAACAAAACTGGACACAAAAAACAAGCAAAAATTCTATAAAATTCGCCAGAATGGATTTGATAATTCTTAATAATTCACGATATAAGGCTGTATGCGATTAGATAAATTTCTCTCGAACCACAATATTACGGCCCATCAATTTGCATCTGAGGTTGGCTGCGCACACCGAAAAACCGTCTATCGATGGATGAGCGGAGACCGTATGCCAAACCGGAGCTTTATGTCTCGAATCTCAGCAGCCACGGGTGGCCGAGTCCGGCCTGAAGACTTCTACGAGCATTTAATTGATGAGTAAGTCTCAGCGTCAAAAGGGTTTGAGGAACGAGAACAGGATTAAAGATATGCACCACGAAATTGGAATTGAAGCACAACGCGTCTCCGCACCTTATAAGCCGGGTGCAGACCTTGCCATTAAAGTAGCTGGCAAAAACCTTCGTGGTGAAGTTAAAGCGAGGCGCGAAGCGTCTGGCTGGAAGACAATCAAAAACTGGATCAAGAACGCTGACTGCCTCTTCTTAGTAGAAGACCGCCAGCCTCCTTTAGTTGTTCTCCGCTGGGAAACCTACAGATCACTGGTTTCTCAGAAGGATAATGACGATGGACCACCCAATAATGTGCACGCAATGTCGGATGACTTTCCGACAGGTGCCGCCACCTAAAGACGACCCGACCCACGAATTGGTCCGTTGCTCGGACTGTGATGTGGTGTTTGATATTTGGGACGAGGGCGATGTTTCTGTCGCCAGCATTCCGACTAAAATTTCTGACATTGGACCGCGATTGTTCTGCAAGGAGCAACGGTCGTGAGTGGGTTTAAGGCACATGGCGTGCAAAGCCTCTCCGCTAGTCAGATCAACACCTATATTGGGGACCCTGCCTATTGGGTACTTCAGAAGCTGTTTAAAACCCGCTCGGAACCGAATGCGGCAATGGTTCGTGGCATCTCGGCTGAGAGCGGGATTGTTCACGGCCTGTTTAATCTCGATGCATCATTAGAAGACTGCGTCGCACTGGCCCTGCGTGAGTATGATGAAAAGTTAGCGCTCTCGAATGACCCTAAATATGACAGCGAACGTGCTGGCATACCGGGTTTGATCGAATATGCGCTGCAGGAGCTGCGCCAGTATGGGGTGCCATCAAACGCTCAGGAACGGATTACCGTTAAACTGCCTGACGTCACGGTACCGTTTTTTGGCTACACCGATATTGAGTATGCGGACCACGGGATTATCGTCGACATTAAGACGACGCTGCGGATGCCATCATCCATCAGCGAATATCACGCACGCCAAGGGGCAATCTACGCCCACGCCAAATCTAACTATGCGATGCGCTTTGCGTATGTAAAGCCGAAGCCATCAAAGGGCCAAGACAGGGCGTGTAACGTCTATGAAATGACGTCCGACGATATTGCCACGTACTTGGCACAGGTCCGCGAAGTCGCTCTTCGCATGGATCGGTTTCTTTCAATTTCAAACGACAAACACGAATTGGCTGCGCTGCTGGTGCCTGATTACTCAGGATACCAGTGGAGTAACCCAAGCATCCGTGAGCAGGGGCGCGAACTCTACGGATTTTAATCAACGCGTCAGCAAAGCCAGAAAGGTAATAGATATGGCAAATTTTCAAGACTTGGATATCGGTACGGGCAGCGGTAATTTTCGCCCGATTTTGAAATACAACGCAAAAGCGGGCCGCTGGGCGTTCCGTAACGGGGAGGGTGAGGTAGAGATCGACGAGCCGACATTTGTCGTCGACCTTTATAACACCGCAACAGGCTGGGCGGCATTCCGCGAGGGTGAAGCTCCCGAACGGGCGTTTGATCCGGCTCCTGGCACCCGTGCTGCAAAAACGCGGGATGATCAGAAGCGTTGTCTGATGGTCCTTACTTATGCGTCTGAATCCTTCGATGGCGTCGCGGAGATGTGCACCACGTCGATGCATATGTTGAATGCGATTAAGGATTTGTATGGCCAGTTCCGCGAGGTTGCGGAGAAGAAGAAAGATGGGAAGTTGCCCGTAGTTAAGTGCGTCGGGACCACCCCATCAAAAGACAAGTTCGGCACTAACTATAAGCCCAACTTGGAGATCGTCGATTGGGTTGAGCGTCCGGCTGATTTGCCAGACGAACATCCAGCTAAGGACCTGATCGGGTCTGCAGCAGCAAACGACAACACGCCGTCGGCTCATGTTGCGGCTCCCGCAGCTGCTGCCGCTGGCAATCGCCCCGTATTCTGAGGGGTGTGATTATGGCTGTAGTTCTTCCCATCACGGAACCCAACGCCGATGCTATGCGAGAGCATATCAATCACCTGTTTTGGTATGAGTACCGTGACGGGGAGTTCGACGGCCAGATCGAAATGGCGTGGACTGATGCGACTGATCATAAGTTGCGTCATGCTGCGCTGTTTGGCCTTGCTGAGATTGAGGCCCTGATTGAAAAGGCGGTCGAGATTAACTCGGTGCCTAATCAAAACGTTTACATTGGCGTTGCATTGCGCCAACCAGAAACCAATCCTTCAAAACGGGCAAACGACAAAGACTTCCTTTCTTTAAAATGTGCCTATGCCGACCTCGATGTAGAGGGGGCGGCTAATGATGCGGCAGCGAAATATCATGGTGTGCAGCCGACCCTCGTTGTGGTGACGGGAGAGCACCCGCATTTTCGCGCACATTTATATTGGCGCCTCGATGATCCAATTCGGGACCCACAAGAATATCGTGAGACCATTGGGCTTATCGCTGAAAACTTTAATGGTGATCCGGCGGTCACTAATCCTAGCCGTGTGATGCGTCTTGGTGGCTCTGTGGCGTGGCCCTTGAAGAAGGGTCGCAAGGTAGAGGCTACCCAGGTGTTTACCTTCACCGATGGTCGCGCCCAATCATACCCAAAGGTCGCGTTGCAGTCGGCTTGGAAAAGCCAGAAGCTCGCAGACCTCGATGTGGCGGTCGGCGGTAATATCGATGCTGAGGCTTGTGCTGAGGCAATCCGGCGGGGTGAGAACCTTCACATCAATACCCGGAACCTTATCGCCAAGCGCGTCGGTGAGGGGCTGCGTGATGAACAGATTGAGGTTGAGGCGACGGCGCTTTTAAAGCCTGTGTCGGATGGCAAGACCCTAAAACAAATTCCTCACTTTATTGAAACCGCCCGCAAGAAGTATGGCGTCCGTGAACCGGAGCCTGTCGTCACTCATATGATCATCGCCAATCAGTGGGAGGGCGTCGATCCGTGTCCACGAGAGTGGATTGTTGAGGGCTGGGTGCCCGCGAACCATGTCACGGGCGTCTATGGAGACGGTGGCATTGGCAAGACTCTGATTGTTCAGCAATTGCTGACGGCTGCAGCATCCGGCGAACAGTGGCTCGGAATGGATGTGAAACAGTCTAAGGCGTTTGGTTTTTTGTGCGAAGATTTTGAGAACGACATCCATATCACGCAGCAGGCAATCAATCGGGACCTTGGCATCACCATGCGCAGTCTTGGGGATCTCGCTTTTATGTCGCGTGTTGGGGAAGATAACGTTCTGATGTCATTCGATAAGACTGACACCGGAACGCTGACACCTCTTTATTATGAGTTGGTTTCATCGATTAAAGACTTTGGTGCCTCATTGGTCGTGATCGATACACTCGCTGATACCTTCGGCGGTTCTGAGAATGTTCGCACGCAAGCACGCCAGTTTGTTGCCAATTGCCTCGGACGCATGGCCCGTGAAATTGAAGGCACGGTAATCGTCTGCGGTCACCCATCAATTGCGGGTATGCAATCGGGGCAGGGCTATGGAGGCTCGACAGCCTGGAACAATACCTTTCGGTCGCGGCTTTATTTAACACGCCCTGACGAGGACGACGGCGACGCTGACGCTCGCGTATTAGAGCGCAAAAAAGCAAACTATGCGTCCACGGGCGAGCCGCTGCAGTTGCTGTGGGCTGATGGTGTGTTAGGTGTTGCTGCAGAAAACTTAACATCGCAGGGCGCGACAGATCAGGTCAGCGTCGATATGGCTCGCAATATCCTCACTGAAATTGAAGCCAAATGGAATGCGAAAAAGCCGTACTCATTAGCCAATAATACTGGCGAGCGATACGTCGCAAAGATGATCCAAAAGAACTTTAAAGTGAAAAAACGGCTCGCCCAAGAGCTGGTCCATTCGTGGTGGCAAAACGACATGATCAGCGAAGAGATTGTCGACAAACACACAAAAATGAAAGGCGTAAAGGTGCTCAAATGGCCCGGATAATTGTTGCGGAAGCCTGCGGAAGCCTACTTGCTAAGTCATTGAAAACATTAGCGGAGGTATACCTAAGGCTCTGCGGAGATACCCCTCGTAAGCCTTTGAAATATAACGATACTGCTGCGGAGATATATACCCCTAGTATTACATACTATGACGCGCCCGCCCTTGGGGTTGGGCAGCGCGTCAATAAGGACCCCTCAAAATGAAAATCAATGATGTGAAAGCGGTGGTCGATGGCGTCGACTTTTTTGCCAAGACCCTAGAACAGAAATGGGGGGTCGAGCGTCTGCGGTTGTTGGTCGACTCCCACCTACGCGCAAAGTTCGATGCCCAACGAAAATTATTTAACGACGCCCTGTTCGATAACAAAGCGCAACCAATCAAAGAGCATGCCGAGGCAATGATGCGTGGTTGGCGGGCGCTGGATGAAGCGGCACGGGTCTCGGGTGCCGAACCTCTAAAGCCAGAGGTGTGGGAGGTGCGTATGCCCAGCGGGAAGGTCTGTGCGTTAGTCCGAACCAACGATGAAGCACATCAAATCTGCACCGACGACCGCTATGTCGAAGTCTGGACTATTGAAGAGGTGGGTCGGCTGCTGGAAGGCCCGTGGCGCGATATTGGAAAGGCGAAGCAGATCTTTCCCGGCGCATTAGTTTGCAAATTAACAAATGAGGACCCGAACGATGACATCCCATTCTGACCCTGAACATTACACGCGATATAATATCGAACCGGCTACTTTTATCATGCGCAATAAGCTCGAATTTTGGCGGGGTGCGATTATCAAATACGCCTGCCGTGCAGGGTATAAGGCTGAGACAGGATTAACCACGGCACAAGCGGAAATTGCCGACCTCGAGAAAGCGATCAGGTTCGCACGTATGCGGATCAATCAGCTGAACGGGGAAACCAAGCTGTGAAAATCGAAATCCCAATCACCCTAATCGATCCCGAAACCGACGAGGACGTCCCCATGTGGGTCATCATTGACGAGAATGGCGTCAGGCATGTCCCGAGGAAACCGGGCGAGGGTAAGCCCGATGGCTGAGGCGGTCCGACCACAGGTTAAATATATCCTCAAATCGGCTCGCACAGGTCGGGCAACGGTTGCGGTCAACGTGCGTGAAAGCCCGATTGCCTATTACTACAATAGGGGCTGGATTGACCAACATCAGCACGATGCGGGCGAAATATTCCGCGATGTTTGGGAGGCAGCGCTGATTGGTAATCGCGCCATCAACTGGGAGACCATTTATGGCGTTAGCGCAAAGGAAGATTTAAAGCCCAAGCAGGCCGAAGCCATGCATGAATTGAGGCGTATTCTCCGACACACAAACAAGGTTGGTCGGGCGCTTTTAATATCTGTCTGTGGCGAGGGCAGGGCGGTGACTGAGTTCGAAGAAGAGGCCGGATGGCGCAAGCGGCATGGCATCGAGCGGCTGCGTGAAGCGTTAGATGATGTGGCCGAATGTCGGGGTCTAATAACCCGAAAATTAAGCCCAAAATAAGTGAAAAAAAGTGCAAAAAAGCGACTGTTTTAGTTGCTAACAACTCCAAAAAGAGCGTTAATAATCAAGAGCTTAACACAAAAAACGGAGAGCAAAATGAGCAAGCAAGCAACCGCCCTAATTCAGATTGAAAACCTCACCAATACCGAGTTTGAGCAGCTTCATACATTGAGCGAGATGGACCTTCACAAACTTTGGACCCGCACGAAGAAACTCACCGAGATGGTTCGCAACGAGCAGCAATACCGCTGGGACTTAGAAAAAGCAGCAGAGGAGGGCTGAACGATGGCTAAAACAGAAATACAAGACCTGATTAAAGAATACGAAACAAAACTCGCAAACATTTGCGGTTCAGACCCAGCCACTGAGGGCTTAAGAGGGTCGATTGAGAACGATATTTACCGCTTAAAAACAAAACTGGCAGAGGAGGGCTGAACGATGGAAAAAATACGACCCATTGTCAGGGCGGCTTTTAGGTGTGATGAACTTGCCTATCAGTTTACCCGGATCGACGTCGAAGACGGTGTATTACCTGGTATTGATGTCAGGGCAGAAGTTAATCAGCAATATGCCGACGACTATATACTGCGCGAGGCTAAAAATTGTTTAGATATCAGTCTCGAAAACGTTTTGGATTGTTCTAACCATCCTGAAGAGGATGAATACAAAATGCACCGACGAGAGGCCCTTCAGCTACAAAAGTTTATAGCGAAATTTAGCTGAGCTAATTTGAACGGGTAAAACGCGTAACCAATCTGGACACACAAACGGTTGTTTTATATGCGTTTTTTCATTTGACGCATGGGGCCGGTAGAAAGTACCTTTTAGTCAAGATGGATTTGTCGCGTGAGGATCACGCCAATCCTGATGCTGGATTTGTTTTTCAGCAATTTCACCACATTCCGAACATTTAAACTTCTGACCGACATAAGTGTTATCGCCTTTGCCTTCTTCGATGACGGCATCAAGGTCAACGCCATGCCAACGGTCACAGGGCAAACAATAAAGAGCGAGGTGTAGACCATTCTCCTGCAAATGTTTGTAGGTGTTAATTGAGATCGGAGTTTTCTTCATGCCTCTACCTATAGCTGGCCTTGGTCTCAGAGCGGGCGTTAGCGCTGTATCTGCAGCCCTACCGTCAGGTGCTGGGCCACGTGGCTTTTCGATCAATGTTGAGACCGATATCCGAGAAGCCCAACGAATGCTCAAAAGGGTCGGAGAACGTAATGTGCCGCTCGCTCTTGCGCAATCATTAACAAAGACTGTTGTTCATTTGCGTAAGGTTCAGAGGCGAACCCTACCCAAACATATAGATCGACCAACACCCTGGACGCGAGACGGCATCCTCTTTCAGCGGGCCGAGGTGCGTGATTATAAACGCGGGACGATGTTTGCATCGGTCTTTGTCAAACCTGACCGTGAAAGCTATTTGAAATATCAGGTGTATGGAGGCCGACGCTTACCAAAGAGGCGGGCGGTTGTTGTCCCAGGCAGTCAAACTAAACTGAATAAGTTCGGCAATTTGGCTGGAATGAAAACCTTTATCTCAAAAGAATTAGGCAAACCAAACACGTTCACCGGAACGATCAACGGGCAGGCAGGGCTTTGGAGGCGAATGAAGTCAGGGCGCACAAAGCTCCTCGTGTTATTTGCTGATAGTGCAAATTATACCGGCGGGCGCTGGCCGTTCTTTCGAATATCTGAACGCATTGTCGCCAGAGAACTACCAAAACAACTCAATAGGGCGGTGAAGCGTGCACTTCGAAGATGACGACGACGATGGCTTCGTGCAGTACCGAATTTGGTGCGACACGAAGAAGAATGTCGTGCACATGGACGTCAAAGGCTTTGAAACCACCGAGGATGCGATGGCTTTTGCCGATTGGTTGTCTGAGCTGCCGATAGAAGGCTGTGAGAGGCACGTTTTACATTGATTATAGCAATCTCACGGGTCCTTCCTGGGCCATCCTATGCGGGTATTTCGCGG
>Ga0208919_1000919_pt1 | contig 17977 bp, 5 predicted proteins | sample 4_EtaG_FD_184076 | JGI IMG/M metagenome (GOLD analysis project Ga0208919, IMG submission 184076) | Marine viral communities from the Subarctic Pacific Ocean - 4_ETSP_OMZ_AT15127 metaG (SPAdes) (version 3) | ecosystem: Environmental > Aquatic > Marine > Oceanic | place: Pacific Ocean | collected...
AGGTAGGACACCACCAGCGCCAGACGCTTACGCTGGCCCTGGGAGAGTGCTTGGGTGGTGAACGCACCGTTTTCAACCCGCACCTTGTGCTGCAGGTGCAACTTGGCCAGCAGGCGATTACCCTCCTCGTCCAGACCATCACGCGGTGCCTCTAACAGGCGTTCAAAGAGATGGAAGTCCGAGAACACCACCGAGAAGAGCTGCCGGTAGGCATCCCAGCCATCCGCTTCGACCCGCTCGCCATTGAGCAATACCTCGCCACCTTCCGGCGGGTAAAGCCCCACCACTACTTTGGCCAGCGTGGTCTTACCGCTACCGTTGCCCCCCACCAGAAACACCACTTCCCCCGGCGTAAAGCTCAGATTAATCGGCCCCAACTCAAAGAAGTCATCGCTCTGCTCGTGGTAGTACTGATGGGTGACGTCGCGCAACTCAAGACGCTGCAAAGCAGGCACCTGAGGTGACGCTTGCCTCTCCTGCCCCTGGGGCATCTCTCGTGTGATGTCATCAATTCGGCTAGCGGCTACCCGCGCCATATTGATCCGCGGAATATTGATCAGCAATCCTTCAAGGGGGGTCACCATAAACACAAACACCAGGGCAAATCCGGTCATTACCTGGGTTTGATTAGGCCCATCGCCCGCCAACACAAACAATACCAGACCGATAAAGGCGTACATCAGGAACTGCCCCCAACTGGTCGAGATCACGAACAGCGACATGCCATAGGTGCGCAGCCGCCGCACGCCTTCAACCGACTCCCCCAGTATCTGATCCATAAAGACCCGGCTCTTGCGCTGGTGTAGGCGTAGCTCTTTTGCACCATCGGTCAGCGCGCGGAAATGACCAAACAATCGATCCTGCTCTGACGAGGCATCCTGGAGGTAGTGAATAGCGCGTAAGTGCACCAAGTGGTAGCCGACAGCGCCCAGCCCAATCACCCCAAGTGCAAATAAAAACACCTGCCATGAAAGCATTGCCAGGTAGCCCAAGCACCCCACCACGATGACCGTATTGGTCAAAATCACCGGCAAGCTAACGAACAGCACCGCCACGTTGTTGCTGTGCTCGGTGAGTGCTGACTGGATCCGCGCACTGCCCACACGCTCGAACTGAGCAAAGGAGGTCTCGGCCACACACTGGGCGACAAAACTGCGTAACTCGGCCAGAGCACGCTGCCCCAACCGCTCAAACAGCGCCGTCGACACCATCCGACAGACCATTAGGGCCACGGCGATACCCGCGAAGGCCCAGGCAGCATTGGCGCGGCTGGCGGAGTCGCTGGTTAACGCCGCATTAATTTGGGCAATCAGCAGCACGCTGAAAAGCCCCGAGAGAATGCTGGCCAGCGCAGCAGCGGTCATCAACCCGCGGGTTCGACGAAACAGATAGAGAAGCACATTCACCTCATTGGAAAGCTATTAGAAAAAGCGATTGGAAAGCAGTACCTACCCATACAGACGAATCACCGCTGCAAAAAGTTAAACACCTTTCTTGTAAACATGCCTCATTCTCATTCGTCTTTAGATAGAGAAGTCAGTACGCCGCCCTTCGATGGGGGTGATTTTTTATTGCTGTTTTTTGATTCGTTTTTTCGATAGGAGCTTAGCGGTGTCCAGTTCTGTCCAGGCACAACCACAGGTACACGTACCCTCTGAAAGCTACGCGGTGGCCCCGCTGCTCTCACGCCCAGAGGGGTGCACCTATCAAGTTTCCTATGAGGTAACCACGCAGACACTTTATGTGGAAGGACATCAAGAGCGTCTTGAGTGGTTGCTAGTAGACGATAACAGCACCTTGATGCTGCAGTGGTCACAGCGTTCAGCACCACCTTTCCCGGCATTGCTTGCCGCTATCGAAGGGGCTTTTGCCTTTTACCCGGCCAGTGTTGCGCTACGCCTTCAGCTACCTAGTGTTTTGCACGCCAACCTGTGTGCCGCCGGCATCGCGGTTCAAGAAAGCCATGGGGAGCTCTGGGTCTATGCCGAGTTAATTTGGCAGTTACCCACACTTTGGCTTAACTCGCCACCCACGTGCCCTTACCCGCAGCAGCCCATATTGGAGAATGGAAAACGACACCCACGCCGCCCGCCGCGCCCCAGTGGCACGGTCTATCAGCGTCATATTGCCTGGCTGGATGCCACCTTAAGCTTTCGAGTGCTTGACCTGGAACTTGATCTGGAGCGCTTCAACCGCTGGATGAACGACCCGGTCGTCGCCCATTTCTGGGAAGAGCGGGGTGATTTGGAACAGCATCGCGAGCGGCTAGAAAGCACGCTCCAGAACCCCAGCGTTGTGCCATTGATCGGCTGTATCGACGGTGAACCCTTCGGTTATTTCGAGACCTACTGGGCCAAGGAGGATCGCATCGGCGCTTATTACGATGTCGGTGACTTTGACCGCGGCTGGCACGTGCTGATCGGCGAAGCCGCTTTTCGCGGGCGGCCTTATGTCGCCGCTTGGCTGCCCTCTATCTCTCACTACCTGTTCCTGGACGACTGCCGCACCCAGCGCCTGGTAATTGAACCCCGAGTAGATAACGCCAAGATGCTGCGCAACCTTGCCCAGTGCGGTTACGCCCATGTTAAGGCGTTAGACTTTCCTCACAAGCGGGCCATGCTCGGCATGCAGCTACGCGAACACTTTTTTAACGAGCGCTGCTGGGTTCCGCTGCCCTCGCACCCTGGGTCAGCCCCACGACCCGATCCACGCCTCACCCCATAGACACATCAGCCACGAGGACTCTTATGCATATTCACGATTTGATCGGCATCGGCTTCGGCCCCTCCAATATTGCCCTGGCCATTGCGCTCGACGAACAGCGCCAAGCAGGGCAAGCGAAGGATGCCTTGTTTATTGAGCGTCAGCCCTGCTTTGCCTGGCACCCGCATATGTTGCTGGAAAATGCCCATATGCAGATCTCCTTCCTCAAAGATCTGGTCACGCCGCGCAACCCTGGGAGCCGTTACAGCTTCCTCAATTACCTCCACAGCAAAGGCCGCCTGCAGGACTTTATCAATCTGCAGACCTTCTTCCCCAGCCGTCATGAGTTCAATGATTACCTAAGCTGGACTGCCAGCCACTTTGAACACCAGTGCACCTATGGAGAGGATGTGTTTGAAGTGCTGCCTGAAACTGATAACGACGAGGTAGCCTACCTTCGCGTTCGTTCACGGGATGAGAGTGGCGCGGTGCAGGAAAGGCTCACCCGTTCATTGGTAATTAGCGTGGGTGGTGCGCCCAATGTGCCTGAATGCTTCGCCGGGCTAAAAGACGACCCACGGGTCTTCCACTCCAGCCACTACCTCCGGGAGTTGGCGAAGCAAGACGCCCCCAAACGCATCGCGGTGATCGGTGCGGGCCAGAGCGCCGCTGAAATATTCCTTGATCTGCACGGTCGTGAAGGCATTCAAGTGGATCTTATTAGCCGGGCATGGGCCTTTAAACCCTCCGACGATAGCCCCTTCGTCAACGAGATTTTCAATCCCGAATACACCGACTACGTGTTCAACAACCCCACCGGCCAGCGGGAAGCACTGCTGCAGGAGTACAAAAGCACCAACTACTCAGCCCCTGACTTGGCGCTGATTCAGGAGATTTACGATGTGTTCTATCAGCAAAAAGTAACCGGCCAGGCCCGCCACCGCTTCCGTCGCCGCCATGAGGTTACCAGCAGTGAAGCAGGCCCTGAAGGCGTTGAGCTAAACGTGCGTGATTTGGAGACTGGCCATACGGATATCACCCGCTACGACGCAGTAGTGTTAGCCACCGGCTATGTACGCGACACCCATAAACAGCTACTGGCCCCCGTCGCGGACTACCTGCCTGAGTTTGCTGTCAATCGCCACTATCAGCTCTACACCAAGCCTGAGTTCAAACCGGCTATTTTCCTGCAAGGCAGCTGCGAGCCCACCCATGGTTTAAGCGACACCCTGCTGTCGATTTTGGCAGCACGGACAAGCGAGATATGCGATGCACTAGATCATGCAGCAGCCTTCTATGCCCCCTCACCCTGCAAGGAGGAAGCTACTACACCTTAGTTTTCACCAACTCACTTTCATAAATCGTACCAGTGGTCAGGCCACCTCCTGGCCACTGGACGTAGCAACTAGATGCCGTTCTTCAATACGTTCTCGGTTAGAGAACAGGCGTTGACTCAGCATGGCTGATGCACCTTAAGACCACCACCATCTACTATTAAAAAGCATGGGTAAAACATGTCTAAACTAAAACTAGCTTATATCCTGTCACTGAGAAATGCTGCAGCCGATAAAGCAGGGCAATACATTGAGTATAAGGGGGAGAAACAGTACATGATGTCCCCTCTTGAGTATCTGGTGACATCCCTCAACGAAACTCCGCTAGGCGATGCTTACTCTCTGGAAACTGTGATTTATGATGACGATGAAGGCTCAATAAAAGATCAAGAGAAGCTCAAAGACTATGGCTTCTGTCGTCAACTAGGAAAGCCGTGGATCTTGCCACAAGAACTCTTTGTGAAGGGATCACACATTGACGATCTTTTCTGCTCTATACCATCCACTTACCGACGCTTACCAACCGACTCGCCCGATAGACTCCCTGCGAAATCGACTTTTGAAAAAAGCTTGCTAGAAAAGTTAGTGGCAGTCGGAGCAGACGTCGTCGTTCTTGACGGACTATTAGTCATTCTAGACGAGCTCATCCGACCTCATAGCCCTTTTTATCGCAAGATCGTCAATATCCATCCCGGACTTACGCGCCAAGACTCCCCATATCAAAGACGGGGTGCCTCCGCAACACTTGATGCACTGTACGGGGCTCAAGGAAAAAAAGTTATCAACTGGCAGACAATGGAGACCGAAAGCGTTCCTGCTATCAACAAGACTGGCGCCTCACTCCATTATGTCGACAGTGGAATTGATTCTGGCGAAGTCATCTACGACCTATTGGAAACTCATATCGAACCAGATGACTCCATCATTGAATTACGGTGGCGAAACTTTAATAAAAGCCTCTTTCCCACGCTTCACGAGGGGCTGAAAGCTCTAAAAAACAACATCACAGCTTCTCAGCATGCTGAATTAATTGAATAGCCGCAGCGCTAACCCAAGCAACAACACTTCGTGCTCCCCTACCTGTGAGCACGAAGCCTTCGCACCATAATCTTAAGCCAATCCCCATTTTTTGATTTGAATTCAGGTTTTGTCCCCCTGGGTGCTCACATGAAGTTGACATCAAGATACAGATACCCATAATACAAACAATAACAATTAGCATTTACATAAAATCAAAATGAACCTCATGCAAGGAGAACATTCGTGAACCAACCCTTTTTCCGCAAGCGGTGGCTAACGGCCGCAGTTGCTTTGGCTGCCTGCAGCACGTCGGCAGCTGTGCTTGCTCAAAATGCTGAGCAGAACACGCAATTAGATAGTAATGCGCCGAACACATTGCCTACAGTGCGAGTAACAGGGGACAGAGTTTCAGGTGCCCTACTGCCGACTGAGGGATATACCGCCGATACTAGTCTCAGTGCCACCAAGACTGACACTCCTCTGATGGAGACAGCCCAGTCGGTATCCGTGGTCACACGCGAGCAGATCGAAGATCAAAGCGCGCAAACGATACAGCAAGCCCTACGCTATAGCCCTGGTGTCTTCACAGGCACCCGCAATGGCATTGGAGGTCGTGTTGATTTTATCAATATGCGCGGCTTTGGGGGCGTCGGCAGTATCGACAACATCTATTTTGACGGCCTTAAAATGGCTAGCGATGTTTCCGGCTATAATTCATTACAAATTGATCCCTATTTTCTTGAGCGGATCGATGTTTTCAAGGGGCCGACATCCGTTTTGTACGGGCAAAGCTACCCTGGTGGCTTGGTTGGGCTGACCAGTAAACGCCCTCTATTTTCATCTAGCCATGAGATCCAACTAGAAACGGGCAGCCATAATAAACGTACAGCACGATTTGACGTCAGTGGCCCCATAGGGGAAAACCAGCAGGTCGCCTATCGCCTAGTAGGGCTAGCCAGCGGTTCGGACAGTCAGTTCGACCATGTAGAGAACGAGCGCTATACCATTGCTCCCTCTTTGACGTTCTTGCCAACCGATGCGACATCATTAACCGTCATGGCCTACCTGCAGCACGAGCCAAATCGTGGTTACTATGGTTGGACACCAGCCGACGGTACGGTGCGAGATTATAATGGTAGACGGATCGATAATAACTTTTTTGATGGCGAGCCAGGCGTCAATGGGTTCGAGCGTTATCAACGGCTAATAGGTTACCAACTAGAACATCAGTTCAACGATCAGTGGCAAGCCCGGCAGAACTTCCGCTTTACCTCTTCGACTATCGATTATGATTCAATTTATTCCAGTAGTTACGTAGGGGATAGTAATCTGCTAAATCGACGCGCAGCGAGAGCCGATGAATCCATGCACGCCTACCATGTGGATAATCAGCTACAGGGGGATTTTACGACCGGATCTCTTGAACATACACTGCTAGCCGGTGTGGACTACCAGTACCAACGCAACTCTGGAGACTGGCAGTTCGGATCGGCGTCTCCCCTGGATGCTTTCAACCCGCAGTATGGAAACACTCAAATTACATATGGAACACCCACCAATTTCATAAATAAGGTAGAGCAGACTGGATTTTACTTGCAGGATCAGATCAGTTTCAATCGCTGGCGTTTCAACCTGTCAGGGCGTCAGGATTGGGCAGACACCAGTACCGCCTATACCAACTTAGGCATGTCTTCTGAAAGCGACAATGAGAAGTTCACTAGTCGTGCCAGCTTATTGTATGCCTTTGATAACGGTATTTCCCCTTACGTCAGTTACTCGGAATCATTTCAGGCAGCATCCGCCACAAGAACTGATGCCTCAGGAAACACATTAGATCCCAGCGAGGCCTCTCAGTACGAGACAGGTATCAAGTATCAACCCCCTGGCAGCAATGACCAATACACGGCCGCTTTATATCATTTAGAGCAGAAGAATGTTTCCGAAGCCATTCCTAACACATCATTCTATGAGTCTATCGGGAAAGTACGTTCGCGCGGCTTAGAACTCTCTGCCATCTTACGTCCCACTGAGCAGCTTTCGTTACTCGCCAACTACACATACACGGACATGGAGTACGTCGAGACCAACGATGAAACCCAAGGAAATACTCCTTATGCCGTGCCCCGTCATATGGCCTCTGCGTGGAGCAAATATGAATTCACGAAGGGTGCGTTAAACGGCCTGGGGATTGGCGCGGGAGTCCGCTACAACGACTCTACATGGGGTGATGAGGCCAATACATTCCAAGTAAGTGGCTATACTCTGGTCGATGCCATGTTGGAATATGATCTGGGCGCGTTATCAAGCGACCTTGAAGGCATGGACTTGCAGATCAATGCCAACAACCTACTTGATAAAGAGTATACGTCCTCTTGCTCTAGCTTCAGGATTTGTCATTTTGGCGAAGAGCGCAATGTGACAGCAACCGTCAGCTATCGTTGGTAGGTGCTTGTCCTATTGAGGAATTAAGAAAAAATATTCAGGCTACAATGAAAAATCGAGGTGCCTTTATACTCATAGGCATCTCGTTTTTTTATTTAAACTCCCCTATTATAATGACAGATCAAAAACCAAAGTTTAATTTTTTATCTATTAGTCAAGGTATACAAAGACGACATGACATCATCAGCCTATAAAAATCTTATGTTACCAATATTGCTTATATTAATTTTATTATCTGCGGCTAATGCTGATGATCAGCAGCGTGATGTTACTTTTGATTATGCGGTGGCAGATACGCTTAGTGCCTTACACCAACCACCCATTGCTTTAGCTGGCCTAGCACAATACAGACAATTATACAAAGAATATCTACTTCCTGATACCTTTGAACTCGGACTTAGGTTTCAACCCAATCTTGAGTATCTTGCATCACTGAAACCTGATGACATAGTGATAGCACCACCAGCCCATCTGAACTTAGAAGACAAACTTTCCCGTATTGCTCATGTAGTAAAAATCCGGCCATTTATGCAAGGTCTGGATGTTTGGCTAAGCCTTGAACAATTGACCAGGGATGTGGGGGAGCTGAATGGCGGGCAACAGCAGGCCGAAGCATTCATTGACTCTGTAGAAGCCAGAATGTCAGCGATTGCGGCACAGATTGGGAGGCCTGCAGAAACTCTACTGATTATCGAAATCCGAGACAACCAGCATGTGCGTGTCTATGGGCCAGGGAGCCTGGAAGATGCAGCTTTGACACGGCTTGGATTTGAAAATGCTTGGCAGGGGCCTACTAATAACTGGGGGTTCAGTACTCTTTCAGTTCGTGAAGCATTTGCACTAACAGGCCAAATCGTTGTTCTCCAGCCAGCTTATTTTCAAGACATATCTGGTTCAACATTACCAAAGTCAGGGCTATGGCAGCATTGGCTAGATGATACGTCGGTAAGTATGGAAAGAAACTATTGGCCATGGGGAGGCTTCCCTTCCATGCTCCGCTTTGCTGAATCTCTCCAAGAAGCACTCCAAGCAGATACCCAAACTTAATCAAAGCGCGCTAAGCGTACCTAGCGCGCTACTGAAACCACCTTAAGAGTTATAAACTCAAAAAATTATATTATTCAAAATAGGTTTTTCTCCACTTCGTACGAGTGTTGCCCAGCACTAACTCTTAACCGCTTCTCCAGTTGAGAGAGCAAGGCACTATCAGTAATGATTGAGAAATGATCATTGAGAGTCTCAATTGAGGTTTTCGGGACGCTATTCAACTGATTCGCCAGCGCCTGCTGTTCTTCCCAAGCTCTTCCCGCTTCCCACCAACAGTCCACTTCACAGTTTAACGCTGGCAAGGTATCAAGCTGCTGTGAAAGCAATTTCAGATAACGCGCCACACAAAATATCCGAGCAAGTGCTTCACTACCCAGTGCAGCATAACCCTCGCGACCATGTATATCGGATGATGCTATTGATCTCTCCAACTTAATGGCAATTTCTTCCTCGCTCGGCTCTTTCGTGTCCTCTTCATTACTTTCGAATGCTTCAAGCGAAGCACCTGGCAGTATGACCGATGAGAAACTAACAAGATCTCGCTGCCAGCTATCCTCACTATGTGGACCACCGCCCGGTATATAGGGATCTATCAAAGCCAGTTGACTCACACCTTGCCCGAGCCCTTCAAGTCGAGCCGCGATCATCGCAGCCAATGCCCCGCCAAGAGACCATCCTAATAGCCGATAGGGGCCCACAGGCTGTATGCGACGTATTGTCTCCACATAATCATCAGCCATTGCTTCAAGTGAGGAATCTCGATGCTGTGGATCAGTCAACATTCGGCTTGGCAGACCGTAAACAGTGCATACTCCGTGCAAGCGCCGGGCTAACGGCTGATAATCAAAAACTGTTCCCATTACGGCATGGATGCAGAACAGCGGTGGCTGATTAGCACACTCGCCATTTAGCATGATAGCCCCTTTGGGCAGCACCTCAGTGTTTTTCCTCACTCCCAGCAGATCAGCAATGGTCGGTTTCTGCATTAGGTCAAACAGCTTAAAGTTAAGCTGTGGTTCCTCTAAAACTTGTACTCGGCTCATCACTTGTAGGCTCAACAGAGAGTCTCCACCCAGCTCGAAGAAGTTGTCGGTCTCGCCGATCCGTTTAATGCCAAGCACTTCTTGCCATATCTCGGCGAGCTTTCGGGCTGCCCGCGTCGAGGGAGCGACATACTTGCGGCCTTCCTCAACATTAGGTTCAGGTAGTGCCTTGCGCTCCACTTTGCCGTTGGCATTTAGCGGCAGTGAATCGAGCATGACCACGACTCCTGGCACCATATAGTCAGGCAATCGTTGACCCAAACGCTCGCGTAGTATGGTGGTGTCGAGTTCAATGCCGACTTGGGGAACTACGTATGCCACTAGCCTCGAACCATTTAGGCCCTCTTGGGCGACCACAACCGTCTCACGAACCTCTGGCTGAGATAATAGTTCGGCTTCAATTTCTCCTAGCTCAATACGCAAGCCGCGGATCTTCACTTGATGATCAAGGCGGCCCAGGTACTCGAGCTGGCCATCCTCCCGCCAGCGAACTAGATCGCCGGTACGGTAAAGGCGGTCGCCTGCAGCAAATGGGTCGGCAACAAAACGCTCCGCCGTTAAATCACTTCGATTGAGATATCCACGAGCCAGACTTACCCCGCCCAGGTATAACTCACCCGCTACACCCTGTGGGACGAGGGTGAGCTCATTATCTAATACATAGGTGCGGGTGCCACTGATGGGACGTCCAATGGGTATTTGACGTTGAGTGTCACCACGACACCACCAGTGAGTGACATGAATGGTGGTTTCTGTGGGGCCATAAAGATCGTGCAGGTTGGCACCCTCAAGACACTCAGCTACGTCCTGCTGTAACGTGGCTGGAACGGCCTCGCCACCGCACATAATATGCTTGAGCCGCGTCCTGGTCTTAACATCGGGATAGGTCAGGAAGGCCTTTAACATTGAGGGCACAAAATTGAGCGTGGTAACGCCGTGCCGCTGGATCAGCTCAATGATGCGCTCTGGATCTCGATGATCACCTGGCTGAGCTACCACTAGGCGAACCCCGACACTCAATGGCCAGAAAATCTCCCATACTGAAACGTCAAAACCGAAAGGTGCCTTGTGTAGTACGGCATCCGTATCGTTGAGCTGATAGGTTTGCTGCATCCAGACCATGCAATTAGTTAAGGAATCATGGCGGATGGCCGCACCTTTAGGCTTCCCAGTAGAGCCCGAGGTGTAAATCACATAGGCTAGATGCTCGCCGTGCAGCTCCACCTCCGGGTTAGTTGACGCATGATGCGCCACATCCAGCCGGTCCAGTTCAATAACATTCAGCCCATCGATCACCGGCAACAACTCGCGCAAGTGTTGCTGGGTGATCAGCAATTCTATACCGCTATCTTCGGCTATGTAGGCCAAACGTTCGGAGGGATAATCAGGATCCAGCGGCACATAAGCACCACCCGCTTTGAGAATACCCAACAGCCCCACCACCATTTCGATGGAGCGTTCCATAGCGATGCCCACGCGGGTTTCGGAACGCACGCCCATACCGATCAAGTAATTGGATAAACGGTTGGCACGGGTATTGAGTTCGGCGAAGCTAAGAGATGTGTTTTCGAATACTAGCGCCGTGGCCTCTGGGATTACCGCAGCTTGGCGCTCAATCAAGTGGTGAATAGGTGGAGTATCGGGTATCTGGTCTGAGCTTTCTCCCCATTCGTTTAACAGATACTTCTCGTCCTCCCCTAGCAACGTGATGTTGCTCACAGCTTGTTGCGGTGCCGTTTTTAGGCTCTCTATGATACCTGCAATGGATGTGCACAAGTAGTCGCACAGCCGCTGAGCACTGATCAAGCGGCTGGTCTGCCCAACCAGTTGGAAGCCTTCGCCAAGATCATCGACTGACATCACAATTGGGTAGTTGGTACGACCCCTATTGCCTAATGCCTCCATACCGTCCCACGCCCGGCTAGTTGCATCTTCCTTCTCTGGAGTACTGTAACGATAGTTCAGCAAGGTTGAGAACAGTGGTGATCCTCCACCTACTCCGCTGCATCGCTGTGCTAGTCCGAGACTAGCATGCTCGTGGTTCAACAATTCGGCCAACTCACTATGGGTCTGGCGTAAACAGTCGGCCACACTGTTAGTACCTAGTCTAATACGAATAGGTAAAGTGTTAATGAACATCCCAAGTGCTCTTTCGGCGCCCTCAATACCTTGCATACGGCCAAATAGTAGAGTGCCGAACACCACATCGTCCCGCCCCGTCGTTTTACTCAGCACGTGCGCCCAGGCTAGGTGAAATAGGGTAGCGGTACTGACACCATGTCGCTGTGCCTGCTGTCGAACTTGTTGGGCCAGTTCTTCTGTCAGTTGTAGGCGAATCTCCTCAATACCACTGCCATCGCCGCGTACATCCAGTAATCCGAATGGAGCAGTAGGCTCGTCCACATCACCCAGCTTCTCTCTAAAGAAAGCCTCATGCTCTACCGGACTCACCCCCAACCTTGCCTGTGCTACGAAGTTTCGGAATGGCAGCGGTTTGGGTAACTCGCCTTCTCGTCCTTGCTGGATTAGGGCAATCTCGTCCACTAGCAGATCAAGTGTGGTGTGATCCAGTACCAGGTGGTGGCTGGGCAGTTGCAGCAGCCATCGCCCTTGCTCAGAATCTTGTGCCGCAATAGCTCGCGCCATCGGCGCCTGGCGTACATCAATGCGATAGTGTTCAGGATCCACATAGGCGTTTAGTCGTTCGGAAACGCTGCACGAAACACCGGTTTCTTCCAGTTCCAGCCACTCCACCTCTAGTGAGGCGTGCCGGTGCACCACTTGTACTGGTTCATGAAGCCCTTCCCAGAGCACTGCTGTGCGCAAAATATCGTGACGGGTAATCAGTTGATTGAAACCAGCAACAAACTGCTCAAGCCGTTCCTGACTATCAAAACCAAGTAAGCAAGGGAGTACATAAGTGTCACCCTCCTCCTGCAACCGATGATGGAACAGGATGCCCTCCTGCAATGGCGCCAGAGGGTAGATATCCTGGATATTGGTCGCTCCGCCTGGCACTGCATCTTCTATGCGACTGATTTCATCAGTATCCAAATCGATCAGTGTCAGCATATCCGGCTGGATCGACTGACAATGCTCTGGAATCCTATTGGGCGGTACAACCAGTTGTTTCCTATTAGGCTCTAGGGACAGTGCCTTGGCGAAGGCCGCCAATTCGGGCGACTGGAACAGCGTTCGTACTTGAGACTCAAGGCCTCGAACCCGCATACGCTCGAGCACACTCAGTGCCAACAGCGAATGCCCCCCTAACTCGAAGAAGTTGTCGTGACGCCCTACCCACTCGACACCCAGCACCTCGCTCCAAATCGCCGCTAGCGTCTCTTCCGTCTCACCTTGGGGTGGCTCATATTGCGCGCTACTGGCGAAGTCGGGCTCGGGCAATGCTTTGCGATCCACCTTGCCGTTGGGCGTTAGTGGTAAGGCATCGAGCATTACCACTAAACTTGGCACCATATAGTCGGGCAATACCTGCCCTAGACGCTCGCGTAGCTCGGCCGTATTGATCAGTTCATGTGGCTGGGCGACGGCATAAGCCACTAACCTGGCGCCTCCTGGCCCCTCCTGGGCCACCACTACCGCTTCTCGTATAACATCGAATTCCACCAACCGAGACGCTATCTCTCCCAGCTCAATGCGCTGGCCCCGTATCTTGACCTGCTGATCGGTGCGTCCGATGTATTCAAGCACCCCATCAGTGCGATAGCGGGCCAGATCGCCTGTCCGGTAGAGCCTTTCCCCGGGCACATCGGCAAACGGGTTGGGCACGAAGCGATCCGCCGTCAGTTTCGGCTGGCTCAGGTACCCCCGCCCAACACCGACACCGGCGACATATAGTTCGCCGCTCACCCCCATAGGTAATAGGTTTAATTGATTGTCGAGAACGAGTAGCTGGGTGTTATCAGCCGGTTTGCCGATTGGCATCACGGCTACATGCTCATCATCGTCGCTACGCAGCAAATGCAGGGATACGTCATCGGCACATTCAGCAGGGCCGTACGCATTGACCAATGGGATCGCTGGATAGCGCGCAAACCATTGGCGCACTAGCTCGCAGGTGGAGGCTTCACCTGTGGGCAGCAGCCAGCGCAGTGCTGGCAGGTCGACTGAGACAGTGTTCAACATTCCCTGGATCAGTGCGGGCACGCTTTGCAGCACCGTGACGCCGTTGTCGCGCACATAAGGAAGCAACGCACTGGGGTCACGTGCAATCTCATCAGGCACGATATCTATGCTGGCGCCACATAACAGTCCCGCCAAAGTTTGCCAGACGGAGATATCGAAACTCAGCGCTGCGGTCTGGGCAATGACATCGCTGGCCGACAGATCCAGGTAGGGAATCTTACTCAACTGGTTGTTGAGCATGCCACGGTGACTGACCACTACGCCCTTGGGTTCACCGGTTGAGCCGGAGGTATAGATGATGTAGGCGGCCTGATCAGGGTGAGCCGTTACAGCGGCATCCCCCTCTAGTCCTTCCGCCGTGACGAGATCCTCGAACACGAGCATCCGCGGCGGATTGGGTATGGATTCAAGCACAGCTTCGAGGCGCGGTGTTTGCTCAGCAGTGGCAACCAGAACCGATGCATGGCTTGACGTCAGCATATTGGCGATACGCTGATCAGGAAGTCGGGTATCCAGCGCTAGATACGCACCGCCAGCCTTGAACGTACCCAGAATCATGCTTGGTAACGCTAGGCCGCGCTCGGCATGCAGGGCTACGACATTATCCTTCTTCACCCCTGCTTGCCGCAGTGCTTGGGCAATGCGATTGGAGGTGTCCTCTAGCTGACCATAAGTGAGTGTGTCTCCCTGATGGCGAACGGCAACTTGGCGTGAATGCTGTCGTACCTGCTCACGGAACAGGTCGATATAACCTCGCTCAAAGGGATAAGCAACCGACTGCCCTCTACAGTGCGCCCGCTGTGTCTCCATCTCATTAACAGGCAATACGTCCAATTCATGATAGGGAGCATCAGGCCTGTCAATAATGTGCAAGAGAATTTGACGGAAGCCCGAGAGCAGCCTCTCGACCTCGGAATCGTCAAACTTACGGGCGTCGTAGGAGAGCTGCAGCATCAATTGCTCGCCAGGCACCACCACTACGGTCAAGGGGTAATTGGTGTGGGTGCGGTTGCCCTTGATAGACACATGAAGATCATGGATTTTCTCCGTTATGCTGGCATCTATCGGCGCATTTTCGAATACAAAGAGGCTATCGAATAGACTGCGTCCTTGTGACTGCTCTCCCAACGATTGAATTTCGACTAACGGTAGATGCTCGTATTGACGCATCTCCAGGTTTTTCGCCAATAGCCCATGCAGCCAATCAAGGACAGATGTTTGCGGCGAAGGGGCTGACACACGCAGAGGAATCGTGTTGATAAACAGCCCCATCGTCTCCTGTATGCCCTCCAGTTCTAGCGGGCGCCCAGCCACTGTCACGCCGAATAGGATGTCATCTACCTGGGAAAGCCGCCCTAACAGCAGTGCCCATGCCCCTTGTATGATCGTATTGACAGTCAATTGATGCTGTCGGGCAACGTTCTGTAGCTCTGCACTCTCATCGTGGGAGAGCGAGGAGAATACATCAGCCACCGTGGCAACACTGTCGTGCGAACCGTGCGGCTTAAGATAAGGAATCGGCGTTATCTCATCGAAACCTTCAAGCTCATGTTGCCAATAGTTGCGTAGCACATTGGCATCCTGCTGCTGCAACCAAGCGATAAAATCACGATACGGCCTTGGTTGCGTCAACTCGTAACTCGTCCCGAGACGATAGGCATCGTAGTAGTGGAAAAAATCGCTGAGCAACAGGGAGCGGCACCAGGCATCCATCAGAATATGGTGGAAACTCTGTACGACGTAGAACAGGTTCTCCGCCAGTTGAATAAGGCGTACCTTTAGCAATGGTGGCCGTTCCAGGTCGAAGCCATCATCAAGCTCCTGACGCAATAACACCGCCAAGCGCCGATCGGCCTCATCCTCGTCAATACCGCGCCAATCGATATATTCCACAGGTGAAGGAATTTGCCGATACACCACCTGCAACTGTATCTCTTCGGTTCGCCATACGAACCCTGTACGTAGAACCTCATACCGTTCGCCGACTCGCTGCCAGGCTTTCTCGAAAGCATTGACGTCGATAGGCGAAGCAAACCGGTAGCGATCCTGCATCATGTACATACCAGCGCCTGGATTGAGCAGGGTATGCAATAGCAGCCCTTGCTGCATCGGCGCCAACGGGTAGATGTCCTCAACATTGGCGACATCCAATCGCAAGCCGTCCAGTTGCCCTTGACTCAGCCCCACCAGCGGGAAGTCCGAAGGTGTTGCGCCACGAACGCCACTAGCACAGTGCTCAATCAATGCCTCTAGTTGCGCTTGGAAGCTTACTTGCAAGGCATGTATCGCTGCCTCGCTGTGAATCTCACGACTGTAATTCCAGTCGAAGCGCAGTTGGCCATCTTGAACCCAGGCCACCACCTCAATCCAGGTACGGCGCTTGCTTTGCGGCGCGCGAGCCTGCCCTGCATTCTCTTTGGCGAGCCGCCAGGCCCCATCGCCCTGTAGGGAGCGATCCAACTGGCCTAGATAATTGAAGGTGACCTGGGGGTAGGCACCACCGACCAGCGCGGGCTCTTCTTTCAAATAGCGCAGCACGCCGTAGCCGAGCCCCTTGTCGGGCACTTGGCGAAGTTGCTCTTTGATTGCTTTTAGGCTTGTACCGGGCTCCGCATTATCTGGGGTCAGGCGAACCGGGTAGAGCGAGGTGAACCAACCTACGCTGCGACTGAGATCGACACCGTCGAACAGGTCTTCGCGGCCATGGCCTTCCAGTTCAATCAGTACGCTATCTCTCTCTGCCCATTGGCACAGGGCGCTCGATAGTGCAGTGAGGAGCAGGTCATCCACCTGGGTGCGGTAGGCTTTATGCACCGGCCCCAGCAGTTGCGTGGTCGCTTCGGTAGGCAAGCTGCCAACGAGCGATGCGGTATCGGCGACGGTGTTGCTGCCATGTGGATTATGTGCGGGTAGGCTAGGCTCTGGCTCTTTGACAAGGCTCTCCCAATAGGAGCATTGCTCAGCCAAAGCCTCCGATTTGGCATAGTCGGCCAGGGCATGCGCCCACCCATCTAGCGAGGTGGTTGCCGGTGGTAGGTCGATTGCCTTTCCTACACTTAACTGCGCGTAGGCCACTTGCAGGTCGTCGAGGATCACGCGCCACGAAACACCATCTACCGACAAGTGGTGAGCCACGAGCAGCAATCGCCCGCCGCGCTCGCCTCCCAGTGCCATCCAGATAGCACGGAACGGCCGCGCCAAACTCAGACTGCGTTGCGCAGCATCGGCGGCCTGGGTGATGGTCTGTGCCGGATCCGCATGATCGCTTACGTCCACGTGCTCGAAGAGATCATCGGCTAGCTTACCATAGGCTTGTTGCCAGCTATCGCCAACGCGTTCAAAGCGCAGCCGTAAGGCGCTATGGTGAACTACCACTGCCTCAATGGCACGCCGTAGCAGCGTGGTATCTACACCACTGACCGCTTCCAGCATCAACGACTGATTCCAGTGGTGTGGCTCGGCAAAGTTCTGCTCGAAGAACCAGCGCTGTACCGGCAGCAGCGCAAAGGAAGCAGCCTTATTGGGCGCAGCCGCTTGTTTAGGAGCGGTAGCAGCTAGAGGCGTGGCCATCGCCGCCACTGCGGCAATGGTCTGCCCTTCCATCAACTGCTTGGGCGTTACCTTGTAGCCACGCTTGCGCGAGCGCGCGACGATCTGCAAGCTGAGGATGGAGTCACCACCCAGCTCAAAGAAGTTGTCGTTACGCCCCACCTGCTCGCAGCCGATCACGTCAGCCCAGACCTCTGCCAACGTCTCTTCTGCTTCTCCCAGGGGCGCCTCGAAGGCTTTATCACTACCGGCTTGCACCGGCTCGGGCAGCGCCTTGCGATCCAACTTGCCATTGGCGGTTAGCGGTAAGGCATCCAGCCGTACCAAGCCGCTGGGCACCATATAGTCCGGCACATGCTCGCCAAGCTGCGCGAGTAACGCGGCGTCATCGATGTCGCTCCCGGCTGCCATCACCACATAGGCGTAAAGTTGCGCGCGGCCTTCCTCGTTTTCTCGTGCAATCACCTCAGCTTCCGCAATACCCGGCTGTTCGCGCAACAGGGCAGCTATTTCGCTTGGTTCCACCCGATAGCCGCGAATCTTGACCTGGTCATCCATACGGCCAAGGAACTCCAGGCTACCGTCGGCCAGTTGGCGCACCCGGTCACCGCTGCGATAGAGCCGTTCGCCTGCATGGAAGGGGCTGGCAACGAAACGTTCCGCCGTTTGCCCCAGGCGCTGTAGATAGCCTTGAGC
>Ga0208919_1000920_pt1 | contig 17970 bp, 17 predicted proteins | sample 4_EtaG_FD_184076 | JGI IMG/M metagenome (GOLD analysis project Ga0208919, IMG submission 184076) | Marine viral communities from the Subarctic Pacific Ocean - 4_ETSP_OMZ_AT15127 metaG (SPAdes) (version 3) | ecosystem: Environmental > Aquatic > Marine > Oceanic | place: Pacific Ocean | collected...
GGAAAAAGCTCTCGGTGCGCTGATAGGTACCGTAAAAAATATTGGTGTTGAGCCACGGGAAGTCGAAGGTCAGGCTCAACGCTTCCCGCACCCTGGGGTCTTGAAACTTCTCTTTACGCAGGTTGAAAACAAACGCCTGCATCATCGAAGGGTTAACGTCCGGTACCGTTAGCCGCTTTACCAAGCCCTCTTCATAAGCTGGGAAGTCGTAGCCAATTGCCCAGGTGGCGGCGCGGGCATCGGTACGAAAGTCGGTGAGACCCGCTTTAAACGCTTCCCAGGCAATATCCCGATCACGGTAGTAGTCGTAAATGATGCGATCAATATTGTATCGGCCAACGTTGACCGGCAAATCTTTACCCCAATAATCTTCATCGCGCTGATAAACAATTCGCCTACCTGGGTCTACTTCGCTAATGCGATAGGGCCCGGAGCCTGGGTGTGCCGCAAGGGTGGGGGAGGTGAATTCGCGGGGCTCCCAGTAGTGGCGGGGGAGTATGGGTAACTGGGCGACGATTAACGGCAGCTCTCGGGATTGAGTGTCGTTGAAGGTGAACCGTACCTGATGCTCATTGAGGGCGATGGCTTCTTCCACTCCCGCGTAGTAACTGGCGTAAAACGGATTTCCCTCTTCGCGGAGCAGGTTAAGCGAGAACACCACATCGTAGGCCGTGACAGGTTCCCCATCTTGAAAACGCGCTTCAGGGCGCAGGTCGAACTCAATCCACTCCCTGTCAGGGTCAAGGCGCACGCCTTCGGCCAGCAAGCCGTAGAGGCTAAAGGGCTCATTGGGGTTGCTGGCCATAAGGGTGTCATAAATTTGTGAAATGCCGGTAACTGGCGTGCCGCGAATAATAAACGGATTGGTCGAGTCAAAGCTGCTCCCCACGGCGGTATGGGTAATGGTGCCGCCTTTGGGGGCCTGTGGGTTTACGTGAGGGAAGTAGGGGAAGTCGGCTGGCAGCTCGGGGCTATCGTAAAGCGATAACCCATGAACTGTTTCAATAGGAACCACGTTGTTTGCGTCGGTGTTCAAATCACCCACCACATTAGTGTTGGTGGCGGTGATAGACGTCGACTCTGACGCTATTGTTTCGGCGTCTGAAGCCAGTATTGAAACGTTGGACAGCAGGCCACTGATGAGTAGAAGCGTTTTCGCAAAAAACAAACCACGCGGCATTTGAGACATCCCATGTGAACAAAGCCAACTAGTTAACCCGGTTTAACGCCCTGAAAGTGTCAGCAGTTGGCCTGGTTGCAGAGTGCTGGGGCGGTCAATCGCATTCCAGCGTATAAGGTCTTGCTGGTCAATATTATACCGGGCCGCAATCGCAGAGAGACTGTCGCCTCTTTCAACGCGGTGGGTATTGCCACGGCTGTTTTGCGCAAACGCTTGGTTGCTGTCTTGTGTTTGACTGCCGCCTTGAGAAAGCTGCGCTAGCATCTGGGTATCCACTTCTTCAGGTACCAGCAGTGTCTGAGCACTACGGGGGTCAATGCTGCCATTGAGCAAGCCAGGGTTTAATTCGGCTAACGCGGTTTGGCTGACACCCAGAAGTTGAGAGGCTTCTGAGAGCGTCACTGCTTGGGCCAACTTAACTTTAGCGAAGGCCGGATCAACATGTATTTCCGGCAAGCTGACACCGTACTGCTCAGGGTCGTTAATGATGGTCGCGATGGCTTTCAGTTTGGGCACATACTGCATGGTTTCATAGGGCAGCGAGAGATCCCAGTAATCACCGTTTAGGCCTTGGCTTTGGGCCTGGCGTCGAGCGCGGTTAACGGTGCCTGCGCCGGCGTTATAAGCCGCTAATGAAAGCATCAGATCGCCTTCATACCACTGATCGGCCTGCATTTCCAAGTAGTCCAGCGCCGCTTCGGTGGAGGTTAAAACGTCTAACCGGCCATCGTAGTTTCCGTTGCGTACCAAACCCAATGCATCACCAGTGCCGGGCATAAACTGCCATAGCCCAGCAGCGCCGCGATGACTTCGCGCGCCTGGGTCAAAGGAGCTCTCGACGAAGGGGATTAACGCGACTTCACCAGGCAGGCCACGCTCGCTAACTTGCTGGGTAATCCAGGCAAGCCAGGGAGAGGCGCGTTCGGTGATAGTAGCAATGTTTTCGGGGCTGGAACGGTAGTGCTCAATCCATTCGTCTACCCGTGCTTGGGCCTCGTCTGGCAGTGACTTCTCTTGCCACTGAAAGCTTTTACGCAGCGTTGTCCAAGCGTCCTGAGGTTCCAGCTCCAGCGCCTCCCAAAAATGGATTCGGAACGGCGTGGGGCGTGGTTTTGTAGCGTCTACTGATTTACTGGTTGATGCCGTAGATCCTTCATAGGCTGTCGCAGAGGCTTGTGAGCTTGCCGCAGCGGCTAACATTAGGCCCATTATTACGGTACTGCCAGCGCTCAGCATCAAGCGCTGGCGAATCGTTCGATAGGTCATAGTTGCATTCGTTTGGTTTCGATAGCGTTCTTAAAAACGGTTCTTCCACTCGCGTAGAGTGGTGAACGTAGCGAGATCATCATTATTAACACCCTGGGTGCCTGCCGCTTGGCGCACGCTATCAGTGCCCACACGGAGGTAGGGATTAATTTTCAGCTCGCGTCCTATCGTGCTGGGTAAGGTGGGGCGATCCAATGCCCGCGCCTTTTCACACTCCTGCAAGGCGTGTTTGACGTCTTCGTTTTCAGGATCCGCAGCACGGGCAAACGTTAGGTTTGCCTGAGTGTACTCATGGGCTGCAAAGACCAGTGTATCTTCAGGGAGTTCCGCAAATTTTTTCAGCGCGGTGTACATTTGCTCCGGGGTACCCTCGAATAAACGACCGCAACCCGCGCAAAAAAGGGTATCACCGCAGAACAGTAGTGCAGGGATACCCGCTGTGAAGTAGCTGATATGATCCAGCGTATGGCCGGGGGTCGCCATGACGTCAAACAAGCGACCCATAATGCGGACTTCGTCGCCATCACCCACGGTTTCATCGATGCCTTCAATCTTGGGATTGTCGGGGCCGATAACGTGCGGAGAGTAGCGTTTAATTAATTCTGCTAAACCACCGGTATGATCATGATGATGGTGAGTAATCAGAATGCAGCTTAGGGTGAGCGACTCACGCTCAAGAAACTCGATCACCGGGGCAGCTTCACCGGGATCCACCACACAAACGCTTTGACTGGTATCTTGTCTTAATAGCCAAATATAGTTGTCGCTAAGGGCGGGGATCGGTGTCACGCTCATCATCGGCGAGATCCTTTAAGTTACGAAAAAACACATCAAACATTGCGCTTATTAGCGCTAAATCGGTGCGTAAAAGGCGTTAAAAAGCCGTTACTGTGGAGGGAAGCGCTGTTCATGTCAAATTCGACGATGGCCACGACACTGGCTAAGCGCTTACAAAGTAGCCAGCCTTATTGGCAAACAGAGGCGGGGCGTTCGCTGTGGGAAACACAGCGTGCCTGCTTAGGGCCCGTTGTGGAATCGCGTGTGGGCGGCCACAGCTTGGAAATGAGCATGGGGCCGGCACTGATGACCATGTCGGCCATTGCGCACCCCATACGCTGGTTGCCTACGCGTCAGTTAGCCGAAAACGATAGCACCTTGGTATGCCCACCGGATCAGCTTGCGCTGCCGGATCGCTGTTTAGATGTGATGGTCATCCACCACTGGCTTGAGCACTTAACCGATGCCCACTTTACGCTTCAGGAGGCTGCGCGTGTCACTGCTGACAACGGCATTATGGTGCTGTTTGGTTTTAACCCTGTCGGTGTGAGTGGTCTTACCCGGCAGTTGCGAAAGCGCCAACAGACGTTTCCCTTGAGCGGTACCTGGCGCTCGGCTAGCCGCCTGCGGGACTGGTTGGCGTTTGTCGACTTTGAGGTGGAGCGGGTAGACTATTGCTGTTTCAGGGGGCGGATGAACGCCAAGTGCGGTGAGTATTGGGAGTCGTTAGGGCGGCGGCATAACCTGCCGCTGGGCGAAAGTTATATGATTCAAGCACGCCGACAGCAGCGCCAAGCGCCAGTGCAGCGTTTGAAATTTGGTTTGAAGGCGCCAGTGTCCCCGGCGTCGTTGGGAGTTACCCGCTCAGGCTCATCCACCCACTACCAAGCTTATCAAACGCCTCCCGCTAGAACATCGCAAGCCAAAACACGGCAAACGGATAGGCACACAGCTGATTCAAATAAAGCTGATCCACAGAAGCCTGTTTTACATAAATCTGTTTTACATAGACCGGGGGATCAGGAGATTGACTAAAGAGGCGGCGGGAGATCTACCTCGGGTAACGGTGTATACCGATGGGGCTTGTAGGGGCAACCCAGGGCCCGGCGGATGGGGCGTCGTGCTGGCGAGTGGCGAGCATGAGAAAACCTTGAAAGGCTATGAAGCAGATACCACTAATAATCGCATGGAGTTAATGGCTGCGATTATGGCGCTACGCACCCTCAATACCCCTTGTGAAGTGGCGCTTTGGACTGACTCCCAATATGTACGCCAGGGGATTACCCAGTGGATTCATAACTGGATCAAGCGCGGCTGGAAAACCGCTGCCAAGCAGCCGGTCAAAAATGCCGAACTGTGGAAGACCCTGCACGAAGAGACCCAGCGCCACCAAGTCGAGTGGCACTGGGTAAAAGGGCATAGCGGCCACCCTGGCAACGAGCGCGCCGATGCGCTGGCCAATGAAGCGATTGATGAGCACCAAAAGAGGAGAGCATGATGCGTCAGGTGATCTTGGATACTGAAACCACGGGTATTGACCCCAAAGATGGCCATCGCCTAGTCGAAATTGGTGCTATTGAGATGGTCAATCGACGCTTCACTGGTCGCACTTATCACCAATACATCAATCCTGAGCGGCATATCGATGCTGAAGTAGTCGCCGTTCACGGGATTGATGATGCCAGAGTCGCTAACGAGCCGGTATTCGCGGCAATTGCCGATGAGTTTTGGGCATTTATCGAAGGCGCGGAGCTGGTGATTCATAACGCCCCCTTCGATGTGGGCTTTATTGACCACGAGCTGGGCATGTTGAATCGGCAGCGTAAATCCCCTGTGTTGGGGCCGGTAAGCGATCATTGCGGCGTATTAGATACGCTGACCATGGCGCGGAAGATGCACCCCGGTCAGCGCAACAGTCTTGATGCATTGTGCAAACGCTACGATATCGACAATGGCCACCGGGTACTGCACGGCGCACTGTTAGACTCTGAAATCCTCGCCGAAGTCTACCTGGCGATGACCGGTGGGCAGACCGCGCTGACCTTGGACGCGGCCTCCGCAGCGGAACAGGAACAGGCGGATACCTCCAATGAGGGGATGTCGATTCAGCGGCTTTCTTTAACGCCGGGCCAGTTGCGCGTGGTGCGGCCAACAGACGAAGAGCGAGCGGCCCATCAGGCCAAGTGCGAGGCGCATCAATTGAACTGGTTTGAGGAGGGTGCGGCCAGCGATGCTTAGGCGAGAAATCCCCCATCACGAACAAGCTGGTCGGGTTATTCGGCTGTCGCGTAGCCTATTGGCGCCCGCACCGTTAAACGGTAGTGAAGAGTTGACCCCGCTGCAGCCCTATCAACCCTGGACAGAGCAGATGCAGCCGCTGTGTTACTGGGATGATGAACCGGTGGCGCTGCTTGTGGAATCCAAAGCTGGAAACGATTGGATTGATGGTCGTCAATGGATGAGCGAGCTTTCAACCGTTTGGTTTAGCCTGCTTTCCACGGCGCTGCAGGTAGGTGCTTGGTTAGAGAATCACCGTTTCTGCGGCCGCTGTGGTGCACCGGCCACCAAGCTAACTGCGGAATTTGCTATGCACTGCCACGCCTGTGGGCACCGCAACTATCCGCGTATCTCACCGTGTATTATCACGCTGGTGACCAGCGGGGAGGCGATGCTGCTTGCCCGCAGTCCGCGCTTTCCACCCGGGCGCTACTCCACCTTGGCGGGTTTTATCGAGCCTGGGGAGTCAGCGGAAGAGGCGGTGCATCGTGAAGTGTTTGAGGAAGTGGGCGTGCATATCGATCAACTGCGTTATCACCAAAGTCAGGCGTGGCCATTCCCGCACTCGTTGATGTTTGGTTACTTCGCCGAAGCCACCACCCGGCGCATTCGCATCGATGGGGTGGAAATTAGCGATGCGGCGTGGTTTTCACCTCGTCAGTTGCCCTCTCTGCCGCCGCCTTACTCGATATCCCGCGAACTAATCGAAACCCATTTGGCACGCTGGCGCGAAGAGTAAGCGGCGCCGCGTGCCGATATGACGATTACTCGCTAGGGAATAAGCTAGTCAGCTTAGTGGCCAGCATGACATTACCAGTCGCTTTTAGCTTACCGGTCATAAAGGCCGTCATACCATTGATCTCACCGCTCATAATGCCTTTTAGCGTGTCAGTGGTTAGGCTTAAGCTGACAGAAGGGTCGTCGTGCTCACCCTCTTGTACGTCCAGCGTGCCATCCTGGATATTTAAGTAGTAGCTGCCCGCATCGGTAAAGTGAAACTGGAAAACTTCATCCATGCCCTTTGCCGCTTCCGGATTAAAACGCGCTTTTAACTTCTCAAGGGTGTTGTTTGACATAACATATCTCTCGGTTAAGTAGATCAGGCTAAGGCTAGCGACCAGAGCCAAAAGAAACAATCGTAAAGGCAAGCGAGGTTATTTCATACGGGCGTTCCAATCAAGCGCGCTAGTCACTATCAGCATACGCATATACAACGCACGAGCTATAAAGGAATTAATCCTCTAATGGAGAACGTCAATGAGTGAATGGGTAGCAGAGATAGGCACCTTTGTTGTGCAAACCACCATCGTGATGGCGCTGATAGGCTTTGGCCTGCTGCTGATTGCACGAACCAAGCAGGACAAAGAGAGCGAGCTGAAACTCACGATCGAGCCACTTAACGATCAACGACGCCGCCGTGTCCGGCGTTTGCGGCTGGCTGCCACGCTCCCTGGTGCGCGCAAAAAACTGCTGAAACTATTTCGCAGTGAAGATAAAAAGCGTCACAAGGAGCACAAAACGGAGCAAGACGGCGCCTCAGCGCCAAGGGTTTGGGTGCTCGACTTCCATGGCGATCTGAAAGCCTCGCAAACCGAGCATTTTGCTCAAGAGGTGTCGGCCATCATCGGTGTCGCCGCTAAGGAAGACGAGGTAGTAGTGCGCCTTGAATCCGCGGGTGGCCTGGTGCATGCCTATGGGTTGGCAGCGGCGCAGTTAGACCGGCTGCGCACGGCAGGGCTAAACACAACCGTCTGTATCGACAAGGTGGCGGCAAGCGGTGGTTACCTGATGGCCTGTACCGCACAGCACATCAAAGCCGCGCCCTTCGCAGTGATTGGCTCCATCGGCGTGGTGGCACAAGTTCCCAATATTCATCGCCTGCTTAAGCGCCATGATGTTGACGTCGAACTGCTTACCGCCGGTAAATACAAACGTACCTTAACTGTGCTGGGTGAAAATACCGAAGAGGGTAAAGCGAAGTTCTTGGACGACTTAGAGAATACGCACCGCTTGTTTAAAAGCTATGTGGCAGAACGGCGTCCCAGCATGGATATTGACACCCTCGCCACAGGCGAGATTTGGTACGGTAGCGAGGCATTATCTCGTCAGCTTGTCGACAGCGTAGGGACTAGCGAAGCCTATCTGGTAGAACGTATGACCGAGGCGCAAGTATTCACAGTGAAGCTAGAAGCCCCTAAAACCGTCAGTCGTAAACTGGGGTTGGCCATTTCAGAAGGCGTTGAAAAAGCAGCGCTGAAAGCGCTTGGTCTAATCGACGCCGCTGGGTGGCAGCGGCGCTGAGATTAAACCTTGAAGCGTTATGCAGCGTAATGGTGTGCCAAGGTATCGATCACGGCCTTGGCGCTTTCGCTGCTTAACGAATAATAGATGGTTTGTGACTCCCGTCGGGTATCGACGAGCTCATCACGCCGCAAAATAGCCAGATGTTGCGAAAGTGCCGACTGACTTAACGCAAGCTGTTGATTAATTTGCGTCACTGACAGCTCTTTCTCGGCAAGAAGGCAGAGGATTTGCAGCCGTTTTTCATTGGCCAACGCTTTTAGCAGGTTGGTTCCCGCCTCAATAGCGCGACAGTTATGTTCAAGCAGGCGTGTAGCGGCGCTTGTAGAAGCAGACATAATGATCTCCTTGCCTACACTGTTACATCAGCGTTTTATAAGCATTGTTTTAAAGGCGTCGTTTTAAAGGCATTGCTGTACGTTGTCGAGGCATCGTCGCGTCGCGAGGATCATGTTGTTTAATGATCAGTAATTTAGCGAGTTTTGTCCAAGCTGCTGTTTAACGGTTAATCAATGGTAGTCATTTGACACCTTGTCGACAATGTCGGTGCCTGTCTACCGCTTTGGTCGCTATTTAGCCCATAGTATGAGGGCGAAATATCGGTTTCCTTTATAAAGTGTCAACAATCCTTTTTGATCGTTACTACAAAAAAGATAGGGACACCATGAGCCGCTACCAACACACCTTCCAACGCTCCATCGAACACCCTGAATCGTTCTGGGCCGAGCAGGCCAAACGTATTCCCTGGTACACGCCGCCTAAAACCATTCTCAGCTACGATGAGCAGAGCGCTGGGGCAGCGCATGCCCGTTGGTTTAGCGACGGTGAAATGAATCTTAGCTACGCTGCACTGGATTATCATGTCGAAAATGGGCGCGGTGATCAGGCGGCGATTTTCTGGGATTCGCCTGCCGCACAAGCCAAGCTCACCCTTAGCTACCGCGAAATGCGCGATAAAGTGGCGTATTTCGCGGGGGCGCTAACGCAACTAGGCATCATTAAGGGGGATCGCGTGGTGATTTATATGCCGATGATCCCCGAAGCGCTGGTGGCCATGTACGCCTGCGCGCGGCTTGGCGCTATTCACTCGGTGGTATTTGGTGGCTTCGCCCCCCATGAGCTGGCGGCGCGGATTGAAGACGCCGAGCCTAAAGTGGTGGTTGCCGCTTCCTGCGGTATCGAGCTGGGCAAGGTGTTGCCCTATAAGCCAATGGTAGACCAAGCCGTTGAATTAAGCGCCCATAAGCCGGATGCCTGCGTCGTTTATCAGCGTGAAGCGCACCGGGCTGAACTGGAGGAGGGCGATTACGACTGGGAAGAGTTGGTTGCGAAGGCGCCGTTTGCTGAATGCGTGCCGGTGAAGGGAACCGACCCGCTGTATATCCTCTATACCTCAGGCACCACCGGAAAACCCAAAGGGGTTATGCGCGATACGGGTGGCTACGCGGTAGCGCTGGCCTATTCGATGCAGGCGATCTACGCCATAGAGCCCGGTGAAGTGTTCTTTACCGCCTCGGATGTGGGCTGGGTCGTTGGGCATTCCTACATTGTTTACGCCCCCTTGCTACTTGGTTGCACCACGGTGGTATACGAAGGGAAGCCGGTAAAAACCCCCGATGCGGGCAGCTTCTGGCGCTTGATCGAGGAGTACCGGGTGAAGAGTTTCTTCACTGCGCCCACGGCCTTCCGTGCGATTAAGAAAGAGGATCCTGATGCCAAACTGCTACAGAACTACGATATCAGCAGCTTAAAGCATCTTTACGTGGCCGGTGAGCGCCTCGATCCACCCACGTTTCACTGGCTGGATGACCTTTTGGACGTACCGGTCATTGACCACTGGTGGCAAACTGAAACCGGCTGGCCCATCGCCGCTAACTTGCCCGGCATAGAGGCCGTGCCCACCAAGGCGGGATCCGCAACGTTCCCTGTTCCTGGCTTCAATGTGCAAGTGCTCAACCGCGATGGCGAGCAGGCCAAACCCATGGAGCAGGGCAGTGTGGTGATCAAACAACCCATGCCACCTGGTTGCCTAACCGGCGTATGGCGTGACGAGAAGCGCTTTCATAGTGCTTATATGGCGGCATTCCCCGGTTACTACTTAACCGGGGATGGCGGTTATTTCGATGAGCAGGGCTACCTGTTCATTATGGGCCGCACTGATGATGTCATTAACGTCGCGGGTCATCGGCTTTCAACAGGGGAAATGGAAGAGGTGGTGGGTGCCCACCCAGCGGTGGCTGAGTGCGCGGTCATTGGGATTCATGACGATTTAAAAGGGCAACTGCCGATCGGCTTAGTCATCCCTAAAGATGGCTTTAATGGTGATGAAGCCACACTTGAGGCCGAACTGATTGCGAGAGTTCGCGAGCATATTGGCCCGATTGCCTGCTTCAAGCAGGTGTTAGTGGTTGACCGCTTACCCAAAACCCGCTCGGGTAAAATTCTGCGCAAGCTACTGCGCACGATTGCCGATGGCAAAGAGTTTGGTATTCCCTCCACCATTGATGACCCCACCAGCCTGACCGATGTTCACGCCGTCATGCGTGAACGCTCGGTAGGTGCCGCTGATAGAGCCACACCGCTGGATTGATGCGGCTACTTTTTATTAGCCAAGTGCGAGGGCATGCAGATAGCCAAGGGGTGGCGGCTTCCATCCCTTGGCTTTTAATATCATGTATAAGCCGTATAATGCGCTCCCCAGAACAGCGCCAGTTTTATCAACGTTGATTTGGCGATGCGCTTACTACCCCGAGGGTTCCCTAACCCCTCTTATCTATTAAAAAAAGGTCTACCCGCATGTTTGCATTGAGTGAGACTCAGCACCGCCGTTGCCTAATGGTGATGGTGGCTTTCCATATCGGCATTATTGCCGCCAGTAACTATCTCGTTCAGCTGCCGTTTACGCTGTTTGGCTTTCATACCACCTGGGGCGCGTTTAGCTTCCCGTTTATTTTTCTAGCCACCGACCTAACGGTACGTCTGTTTGGCAAAGGGCCGGCGCGATCGATTATTCTGCGCGTTATGCTTCCCGCACTGCTGGTCTCCTATGTGGTATCCGTGGTATTTCCCCGCGGCAGCTTTGCCGGGATTGAGGCACTTTCGGAGTGGAACCTGTTTGTCGCCCGTATCGCCCTCGCCAGCTTCCTGGCCTATGTGATTGGCCAGTTGCTGGATGTACAAGTGTTTGACCGTTTGCGCCAGTGGGCATGGTGGGTAGCACCCGTTTGCTCAACGGTGTTGGGTAACCTGGCTGACACCTTTGCATTCTTCTCGGCGGCGTTCTATAACAGCCCAGACCCCTTTATGGCCGCCAATTGGATAGAAATCGCCGCCGTCGACTATGCCATTAAGCTCGCTATCAGCCTGCTGTTTTTCCTTCCGCTGTATGGCTTGCTGCTTGCCTGGCTAACGCGCCGCTTGGTGGTTTGGACAGGCCAGGTGGATGCCGAGCCCCGTACGGCGTAATCGCGTAAACACACAGAGTCCGCAAGGCTGAGGAGCTAGCATGACTGACGTTGCCACCGTTGATCTCCACTTTATCGATATGCCCGCCGACGAAGCCGCCGCAGATACACCTCCGCTGGTGGTGATTCATGGTTTGCTGGGGAGTGCCGATAATTGGCGTTCGCACTTAAAAGTGTGGCAGGGCAGCCGCCGGGTGATTGCGCTGGATCTGCGTAACCATGGCCGCTCACCCCATGCAGAGGGAATGCGTTACGCCACCATGGCGGATGACGTGATAGCGCTATTGGACAAGCTCTCGATCGAGCGCGCTCATGTGCTGGGCCACTCCATGGGTGGCAAAGTGGCGATCAGTTTGGCGCGCTTGGCGCCTGAGCGGGTGGCGTCGTTGATTGTGGCGGATATTGCCCCGGTGGCTTATGAGCATGGCCACGATGATGTGTTTGCCGCGCTCGATAATGTGCGGGAAGGTCAACCCAAAAGTCGTCGTGAAGCCGATGATCTGCTGGGCGAGCATGTTGAGTCGCGACCCACACGGCTGTTCTTGGCCACTAATCTGGTGCGCAATGACGATAACGTGATGGCGATACGGGTGGGCTTAGATCAGATCAAGCGTGGTTATAGCGACATTATCGGCGTGCCCGGTGGCGAGCAGCCTTTTGAAGGCCCGGCGTTGGTGCTACGCGGCGGCGATTCTCACTATGTGGCTGACGATATGATCCCCGCGCTGCGTGAAGTGTTACCCCGCGCTCGTGTGGTAACGCTCAAAAATGCCGGCCACTGGCTACACGCCGACCAGCCGGAAGCCTTCCAGCAGGCAGTGACGGCGTTTCTAGACGCGCAGTAGATGCGTGTTCAAATACTTAAGAAGCGCTGTTTTATCAGAGTGGCGTGACCGTTAAGCCGTGCTGCTCTGGGTAATGCAGGGAACGGTTCAAAATTCGGTAGCTATCCACATCAAAGCTTGCGGGCGCTGCTGTAGCGCCCGCTGACTGCCCCTCAATAGCAATGCTGCCCGGCCACGGCCAAACATTGACCTGAAGCGGGGTGAGCGCTTCCTGCGTCCGCTGGGTATGCGCTGCTATCGACTCCTGACCATTGCACGCGCCACGGCACTTGCCCACCTGATTGGCAAAACAACGCCCCTTACCTTTTGCAAAAATTAAAGCTGTTTCGCTCATGGGCCGCCATGGTAGTGGATGGAGAGCTATTAATACTTGGTTATAAAGTGTGTGGATCTACTGCTAAACGCGATACGGGCAGCGTCTCGTCAGTAAGGCCCATTTTGTGTAGAAAGGTTTCAAAGTCAGCGTAACGGCGGCTATCTAACGCCGCGGGGCTCAGCGCCATGCGGCGCAGGATGTCCTCCCAGGCGTTGGCGTTAATGTCATTATCGAGCACAGGGTGCGCGCTAATCAGCAGCTCCCAGGCGGCGTCAGGGTTGTCGATAATCCAGTGGCTCGCTTGCTCAACGGCAAGCACAAACCGAGACCAGGTATCAGCGCGGCGCGCAAGCGTATCGCTATTGGCCAATACCACCAGGCCGTCATTACGGGGGATATCTAACTCATCGAAGCGAATGACGTGAGTGTTAATGCCTTCAGTCGCCAACTGCTGAGGAAGGTAGTGGTAAAAGCCATCGGCGACCGCGTCAATCTGACCCTCCCGCATTGCTCGAATGGGGTCGAAGTGCAGGTTGATGGGCGGGGTGAAATCATCGGTTTGCTGTACCGAGCGGGGGAGTAAACGCGGAATGCTCAGGTCGCGGCCTTCTCCGGTAGTATAACCGTAGTGTAACCCTGCCAAGGTATTTTCGGTTTCCGCCTGCTCCTCGCCCGCCACAATGACTGCCGTCAGCGAGGTTTCGATCAGTGTCGCGATGCGGACGATTGGCGCGCCGTTATGAGCCTGCATATGAAGCAGCGGCTGGCGGGTCAGCGCCAAATCGACTTCACCTGCGGTTAGCAGCTTGATAGCGATGGAGGGGTCGGCCGGTGACTGAATCTCCACTTCAAGTCCTTGGGCAGCGTACAGCCCTCGCTCTTTAGCAATCACCAAGGCTGCGTGCTGCGGGCTCAAGTACCAATCCAGCATTAGCGTGATGTGTTTAACCGGCGGTGGTTCGAGCGGCGGTGCCGGGGTTTGCGCCGTGGTGGGCACTTCCTCGACGCTTTCGCTGTCAATGTTTCGCCAAAATGCTTCCGGCACCTCAACATCTGTATCTAGCGTCAGCGGGGCCGTTTCTGAAGGGCTTTCTTCGCGCTCTTCATTTGCGTAAATAACTGAATTAGAAAACAATAAGGTGACGATAAGACTCAACAGGATAGGGTGCCAACAGCGTAAGAGGCAACGCAACATAGTCAGTAACTCCAGGGGTTGTAACGGCGAAGTGTAGCCGCCTGGGAAAGCTTCTGACCAGCCCCTTGAGCATAAGGGGGCGCTGAGAAGAGACAGTAAATTCAACGGTTACATGCAATAATAGCGCTGTATTGATGTAGAGACGGAGAGTCATGGACACAATTTATACGTTCTTTTTGGTAGGCGGTTCTCTTATGGCCCTCAGCATTTTGGCCAGCCGCTTATCGTCGATGATGGGTGTGCCGCTGCTGCTGATCTTCCTTGGGCTAGGCATGCTAGCAGGTGAAGAGGGCGTACTGGGCGTAGTGTTTGACGATTACTCCATGGCCTTTGCCATCGGCCACCTCGCGCTGGCCATGATTTTGTTAGACGGTGGCTTACGTACTCGCCTCAAAACCTTCCGAGTGGGTTTTAAACCCGCGCTTTCCCTCGCGACCTTCGGCGTCTTTATCACCAGCGCCATTGTTGGCGTTATCGCGATGTGGATTTTTGACCTAACGATAGTACAGGGCCTGCTGGTTGGCGCCATCGTAGGTTCAACCGATGCCGCTGCGGTTTTCTCCATGCTCAGCGGTCGCGGCGTTAATCTCAACGAACGGGTAGGGGCGACGCTGGAGATCGAGTCGGGTACCAACGACCCGATGGCAATTTTCCTGACCCTGATGCTGGTTGAGCTGCTTGTTGGTGATATTGGCGGCCCCGTTGAAACCCTGCTGTTTTTCCTTTCTCAGTTTGGTATTGGTTTGATTGTCGGCCTAGGGGGCGGTTGGCTGAGTGCCAAGCTGCTTCGCTGGCTCGATTTAGCCCCAGGCCTTTATGCCATGCTGGCGCTGGCTCTGGGGTTCAGCGTATTCGGTTTAACCAGTGTGCTGGGCGGTAGCGGATTTTTGGCCATCTACCTTGCTGGTTTGATGATTGGTAACCAGCCTGGGCGCCACCTTAACTTTATTCTGCCGGTGCACGACGGCTTGGCGTGGCTAAGCCAAATCGGCCTGTTCCTGGTGCTTGGCCTGCTGGTTACACCCAGTGAGTTATGGGACGTGGCACTGCCCGCGGGCTTGGTGGCACTGGCGCTCATCTTTATTGCCCGCCCGTTGGCGGTGCTGATCACCATCAAACCGTTCTTCAAATTCCGTTGGCGGGAAACCTTCTTCATTGCCTGGGTGGGCTTGAGAGGGGCGGTGCCTATCGTGCTGGCTATTTTCCCGGTCATCGGTGGGGTAGAAAATGCCTCGCTCTACTTTAATGTGGCCTTCGCCGTGGTATTGATGTCGCTACTGATTCAGGGGGGCTCACTAACACTGATGGCCAAGTGGTTGAAGGTGGAAGTGCCGGTAGGCACCGTGCCTAACCGGCGCGGCCCGCTAGGCATCTTGCCGGAAAACGACTTTGAGCTATTTGTGTACGGTGTTGAAAACCAGGATTTAGAGGATGTGCCCATCCGGCTGCTGCGTTTTCCTTCAGGTGCTTTGATTTCCGCGCTGTTCCGCGACCACGCCATGCTGCACCCCAAGGGCAGCACGCGCTTGAAGCTGGGCGATGTGATTTGTGTGATCGGCCGCTCAGAGGACTTGTACGCGCTTAACCGACTATTCAATGGCGATGCCAAGCTCAAGCAGGAGCGTGCCTTCTTCGGTACCTTTACCCTGGATGGCAGCGCGCAAATGCAGGATATCGCCCAAGCCTATGGCCTAACGCTCAGCCCCGGTGAACAGGACATGACACTGGCGGAATTTATCGCCCTGCGCGTGGGTGGCCACCCGGTTATCGGGGACGACGTCGATTGGCACGGCATTCATTGGGTGGTCAGCGATATGGAAGGCGGAAAGATTACCCGCGTCGGGTTACGTTTGTACTAAAAGGCGTTGACTTCCAAGGAAAAGCTGTTAGTATACGCACCCATAAGCCGGAGGGATGGCAGAGCGGTTGAATGCACCGGTCTTGAAAACCGGCATAGGTTAATAGCCTATCCAGGGTTCGAATCCCTGTCCCTCCGCCACCTCGATACTAAAGCCCCTGATTCGTCAGGGGCTTTTTCGTTTCTAGGCTCTGCGTTTCCTCCCAATCAAGCCTTCCACTAAACTCATCGGTCTTTCACTGTGTTCAGAATGTGTCTGGAAATGTTCGACCACCTCTGCCGGAGTATTACGCATCGAGCGATTGTCTAGCCGTTTAACCGCTCGCGGCGGGGTGTCAGGTGCGCATAGCGCTCTGTCATGTTACTGGTAGATCAGCAAATGATTCATGAGGGAGTGAAGCTACCAGGAGAGGGAAAGCCAACTGCCCCGCAACTTGAGACTCTCCGATACTTGTGCATGGCGGCTCTGTACCACCATAGTGAGGTGACTTGGCCGTATTCGCGCAAGGTTTTGCACTCGCCTAATGCGGTACGTAAGTGGTTTAATGAATACTTAGATGCTGAGAGCGATGTGCAGTTTTGGACAAAGAGGGATAGAGCTACTTGGGGGCGAGTTTGGGGGACAAGCATTGTTACTGTTCAATCAGTGAGAGCAATTAGCGCTGTTTTCACTATCTAAGCTAGTTAATATTGCAGCTTAATAATTTTTTTGATGAGGACTGCATGTGCCTGATAACGATTGGAGAGAAGCGGTATTAAAATCTACTGGGGTTTTTGAGGAGCATGAAACAGATTTAGCTTTAATGAAATTGCTAGTGCTCGAGAATAAGCCAGAATATTTTTACCGATATAGGTCAGGGCGCGACTATGATTTGAATGCATTGAAAGATGGATACGAATATTTGTCATATCCCAATGATTATAACGATCCTTTTGATGCTCGCATTTTTATAAATAAAGAGGTCGCTATAATTCCTGCTCTGAATAAATATTTTAATGAAAAGATGAAGCCAGAGTTTAGGCAAATAGTTAAATATTTAACTGGTCATGATAAGCTCGATATATTTGGTGGCCGTGCTGATAGACAGCTTTTGAAAAAGCAAGAAATAAATTTGGTTATAGAGTATCTTCATTAAAAAAAGCCTGTGATGATTTTTCTAAAGAATGTGAGGTTCTAGCAAATAAGCTTGAGGAGATTTTAGATAAAGATATAAGAGGTTTAGCTTTGATATGCTCTTTTACGACAGAGAAAAATAATTATCTAATGTGGGCGCACTATTCTAATTCTCATAAAGGATACTGCCTTGAATATAACTTTCCTGGCCCTGCAATTGACAGGGGCTTAGTTCTTCCAGTTTCCTATCGTCATAGTCCAGTTGATGTAACGAATTTTGTAAGAAAATCGGGTGCTGGCAACAGAGGTGTTTTAGTTCGGGCCGCAATGGGTAGTGCTTTAGTGAAAGGAAGCTCGTGGAAATATGAGGATGAATGGCGTTATGTGTGCTTTGCAGAAAGAGGTAATCGAGAGTTAAAGGGTCTTAAGCTAAATAGGGTGCTACTTGGTTGCAACGCTAGTGATGAACTCAAACATAAAGTCATAGAGATATGTCGAGAGAGAGGGGTTGAAGTAGTCAAGCAGAAACGATCACCAAATTCTTTTGACCTGATCGAAGGCGAACGGTTGCTTTAGTTGTTGAAAGCTGCATCAATTCGTACCAAGCTGATTCTGCTAGATGATTACGCCGACCGCCCGCGCCAAAGCGTGAAAGTACGTAAAGGCCTGCACTCAACAGCAGCAGGCCGGTATCAGTAGCTAAACCGCTTTTGGCCTTATTACCGTGACCAGCTTGGCTTGCCTGATTTCGGGCCAATCAGCCAAGACCGGGGTGCCATTCAGCAAATCCGAGAACAGTGCGCCTTGCCCCTCATTCAAGCGGTCGAGATTGCCGAGGCTATTCATCGGTGCCGGAATATCTGGACGTCGCTGCCAGGTGCAGGCTACGGCCAACATGAGCATTCATTAGAGCGCCTGCCGCTGGAGTTCAAGTGCGCCCCAGGTGAGCTGTGTGCTAACGACCAAACCTGGTACGAGCGCGCCAAGTTACGAAGGGCGGCGTAATGCCCCAGGCGCGCGACGTGAAACCATCCGTATTCGAGCGGCATATGCAGACAGGAATCCAAGTGCTGCTGGTGGCACTGATCATTTGGGCGGGTACCGAGCTTGTGAAGCTGGGCCAGCAATTGGTTGTTCTTGAGGAGCGACTGACAACCCCCATGCATGGAAAGCATTAGACGGGTTCGGGATTTGAATTCGCTAGCAGTATTTCTTGATTCCTGAGTCCATAGAATAATAACTGCAGTAATCCTGAATTCAAACATTAAGCGCAGCACCCGCGGTTTCCAGCGCTCCTGAATACTCTCCCAGGAACACTTGTGCCGGTGTCCGATACCCCAAGCGTTTTCTGGGGCGATTATTCAGCTTGGCAACGAC
>Ga0208919_1000921_pt1 | contig 17969 bp, 18 predicted proteins | sample 4_EtaG_FD_184076 | JGI IMG/M metagenome (GOLD analysis project Ga0208919, IMG submission 184076) | Marine viral communities from the Subarctic Pacific Ocean - 4_ETSP_OMZ_AT15127 metaG (SPAdes) (version 3) | ecosystem: Environmental > Aquatic > Marine > Oceanic | place: Pacific Ocean | collected...
GAAGGTATCATTTTTAATAGTTATGGAGTTCAGCAGAGACCAAATAGAAGAAATTAAACGTAGAACTAGCAGGTATAAGGCTGATCCAGTAATTTTTATTGAAGAATGTATTAAAGTGGCTCACCCCGTTAGGGGCTTGGTGCCCTTTAAATTATATCCATTCCAGAAACTTATTATACACGCTTTACAGAATAATAGGTTCAATATTCTTAGAAAGTTCCGTCAGGCGGGGTGTACAACCTTAGCTGCTGCATTTAGTTTATGGCTAACCATGTTTCATAAACTTAAGTCTGTAGTCATTCTTTCCATTGGTGATACAGAAGCTACAGAAGTTTTAGATAGAATTAAGATAATGTATAATGAACTTCCATCCTGGTTTAAAGAGATACCAGAATTTCAGACAAGTAAGTCTAATATGCATACTTTTAGACTTAAAAATGGATCTTTCATTAAATCCAGGCCATCTGGTAGGCAGTCTGGTCGTGGTCTTTCCTGTTCATTACTAGTATTAGATGAGGCGGCATTTATTGAAAATATTGGAACTATTTGGGCTGCTGCATATCCCACTATCTCTACTGGAGGTAACGCCTTTGTTCTATCTACGGTAAATGGAATAGGAAATTGGTATCATGGTACCTGGGAGGATGCGGTTGCTGGTAAGAATTCCTTTAGTCCCTTAGACATTAATTATAAAGATCATCCCCAATATGTCCCTAATAAGGAATATGACAAACTATTTAGAGAGCAATATAATGTAGGTTTCTATGAGATGCTTTTGGATAAAGGTATAAACGTAGACGAGTGGGAAAAGCAAACAAAGGGTAATATAAGTCCTAGAGAGTGGTTACAAGAGTATGAATGCTCCTTCCTTGGTACAGGTGATACTTATGTTGATGGAGAAATCCTATCTAACTTGCATGAGCATTCAAATCCCAATTATTGGAGAAATTACAATAACAGAATGCGGGTTTGGAAGGAAGCTCACCCAGCATATGAATATATTGTAGCTGTTGACATATCCTTAGGAAGGGAAAGAGATTATTCTGCCTTTCATGTAGTTAATTGTTATAATGGAGAACAAGTAGCAGAATTTTATTCCAATAGAACACCTATAAATGAATTAGCTAGGATAGTTTCTGATGTTGCTAGAAGTTACAATGAAGCCTTAGTAATTCCAGAAAGAAATACAATAGGATTAAACTTTATTGATAGGCTTGAACAAGATGAAGAATACGAAAATCTATGGCTTGATGAAAAGGGTCAAATAGGCTTTCAAATGACAGCTACCAATAAAGAACATCTTCTAGCTTTAATGGAAGAATTCATAAGAACTAGACGAATTAAATTAAACTCAGAAAGAACCACTAACGAGTTACTTACTTTTGTAGTAAAAGATAGTGGAAAAGCAGAAGCAGATGAGGGGTGCCATGATGATTTAGTTATTTCCTTGGCACTAGCAACTTTTGCTCTTAAAGAATTAGTTAACACAACTCCAGTGGAGCATAAATTGGGAGAGTATAATGAAATATCTCCTAATGCATTCCAATCGAATAGTGCTAATCTAGATTCTTATGGTGGTATGGTTAAAGAGGACTTATTATGGCTCCTGAAATAAAAGATAAAGATAGATTAGACGAAGTTAACAACACGGGAATGACTACCTTCGGTGGAGGTAGCAGATATGGATCTTGGTTCTACCCCATGGGCAAAGTGGGAAGGTTTTTTGCTAAGTTTTTCCATACAAAGGCCGCTCCTTACGCAGATGAAGATAATGACCTTCCTATAGAGGACGTTCCCACTCAAACTCACCCTTTGGCTGGCGACACTGTAGTAGATTCCGACGTTATTAAGAGCGAGGGAGGTCCTGGGGGATTTGTTAAGAGCGGAGGTAGCACTGGATATCAGCCAATTATACCAGAAAAGGAGATAACTAGGAAGAGAAGATATCAAGAATTTGAAAGTATGGATAATTACCCAGAGATATCTACTGCCTTTGATATTTACGCTGATGATTGCACGCAAAGAGATTTACATGGGGATAAATTTAGCATAGAAACAGAAAATTCTTTACTGAAAAAAGAAGTAGAGCATTTATTTAGATCTACTAAGATGGATCACCTTGTCTGGGACATAGTTAGGAACGCAGCTAAGTTCGGAGATTGTTTTATTGAGTTGGTTGTTGATCTTAGCGAGGCTGTAGCTGGAATTCAGAAGATTAAAATTCTTAATCCTAACTTTATTCTTAGAGTAGAAAACGAATATGGGTATCTGACTGATTTCCTACAAGAGATTCCTCGTAAGAATGATTGGGATTCCTTTGGTGGGGCTAGCAATATGATGGCTAACCGTCAGTATATTGAATTAGATAAGAATCAGATCATTCATTTTAGGTTACAAACATCAGACCCGTACTTTTATCCTTATGGGAGAAGCATAGCCGCTGGTTCTAGGTCCACTTTTAGGTCCTTAAAGCTAATGGAAGATGCTATGTTGATTTATAGGCTGCAAAGAGCGCCAGAAAGAAGAATATTTTATATAGATATCGGTCAAATGCCTACTTCCAAGGCTGAAATGTATGTTGAGAGGATTAAACAGAAGTATAAGAAAGAAAAATACTATGACACCTCTAGAAATACTATAAATGAAAGATATAACCCTATGAGCGCGGACGAAGATTTCTTTGTCCCTGTTAAGGGTAGACAATCTTCAACTAAGATAGAAACACTCCCAGGCGCTCAGAACTTAGGTGATGTGGACGATGTTAAGTATTTCAGAGATAAGCTACTGGCCGCTCTTAAAATACCTAAAGACTATATTGTAGAAAAAGACAAGTCTCCAGAGAGAAAAGCCAACTTATCTCAATTAGATGTTAAATTTGCTAGAACTATTGTTAGAATTCAAAAGAATATAGAGCAAGGCCTATTAGAATTCGCTAGAAGACACCTAACAATTAAGGGCTTCCCTAAAAATGAGGTTATGAAGCTTGAAATTCGTCTAGCAGAGCCTTCGGACATGTTCCTGAAGAGGCAACTTGAGATTGAAGGGCAGAGAACCTCTGTCGTTGGAGAAGTATTAAACCTAGGATTATTTTCTAGGGAAGACGTATATAAAACTTATTATAATCTTAATGACCTAGAAATTAAGGAAGTTAAAGAAAGAATAGAGAAAGATTTAAATGATCCCATTATTCAACAACAGCAACAAGCCATGATGGGAGGGGAACCTATGCCAGGAGGAATGCCTCCTGGGCCAGAAGAGGAGCCAATGATGGGGGCAACTATGGATGGAGGTATGCAGCAAGCTACTGACACCCAAGGATTGTCTCCTGCGGGCGGTTTGACACAGCAAGAGTCTTTAGATACACTTATAGATCTAAAGAAAAAGTATATTATTAGAGAAGGAACGGGGAGTAAAATGGTAAAGCTTTTGGATAAACGTATATCCGAACAAAAAGCTCAAATTTAGTAATTTTTTACCATTTTACATAGCATATATAAATAAAGAGGAATATAGTCTAGATATGTTTACAAATATTTTTGAAGGAAGAAATAAGAGAATTTCATCTCTTATTAAGTTAGGAGATCACCTAGGTAGATCATTAAGAGAGAATGTTGAATATTTCTCTTCAAAAGAAGATTATGTGATTTATCTCACTGAAAGCGGTAATATTATTAAAGCTAAGGTAGACTTGTCCCCTAATAAGTCTACCTTATTTGATATAGAGGTAGAATCATCCGAGGTGTTTAGTGACCCAGACAAACACGATAACTTTGTTTCTGGCAAGGTTAATACTTTTATTCATAAAATATTTGAAAACGACTTTTCCTCTGCTAAAAGTGAATTCGATAATGTTATTGATATATGGGAAAACAGGGTTAAATTTAACAAAGTTTCATCTAAATTAGAAGAGAAAGCCGCCTCCTTTGGAGACTCTCAGAAAATTATTGATGACGGAGCGTTCTCTAGACTACAGGAAATAACCCCAGATATCATAACATTCCTCAAAGAAAACAAGGAAAAGATTTTTGAAGTCGATGAAATTAAGAATGGAATTAGGCTTTCTAAGACCCTATCCGAAGCATTTGATACACCTTTTATGTCCCTGGAAGATCTCTCTAAGGAAGGAAAATACGAGTGCAAGAGTGCTGTAACTGACACAGTATACGAAATGGTGTGTCGCCAAGAACTAATTAAAAAGGAACTTTTAGAGTCTAAGTCAGATTTCCAGAACATCTGGGCCACTGAGGACTCTTTTAATGTCCTAGCTTCTAATGTCTACAAAGATGAAGATACTATTCTAGAGTCTTTAGCTAAGACAATAACAGAGATTCCCTTCCTAGCTTTAACCTCCAAGAAGCAGCTATCTGAAAGTATTACTAACTCTCTAAAATTCTCAGGTGGAAGCATTTCTGATAAGGACATTAAGAAATTTGCGTCTAAGATATTTGAGTTGAAGAAGCCAGTAAGAACAGTTTTGGTTAAGACTTTAAGCGAGAAATATGGAATAAATCTTCAGAATCTTAAGGAAGTACCATCATTTAAAAACTTATTAAAGACCCAGGTTACTGTTTTTGAATCTTTAGCAAAGTTATCCCCAAAGAACTCAGTACAAAGAAAAACTCTTTCTGAAGTAGCTACTATGCTAAAGACCAAGAATGGAGTAGAGAGTATTGATGTAAATGATTACTTATACGATTTATTCTCTAAGTCCAATTATGATGGCTTGCTAACTGAAAATCTTATGAACTACATGGATTTTCATAAAGTAGCTGATGACCTTGGTAAAATAGGGGATGTCCTGAGAATGCTCAAAAAGGCCGCTGACGGCCCCGCTCCTATGGCCCCTCAAGGGCAGGAAGGAGAGATGATGGGCGCTAGTGAGGAACCTGGGATGGGTGAGCAGCCTCCTATGGATGTTCCTGGACAGAAAGGCGAAGTTCCGCCAGAAGCCGAAGCTCCAGAGGCTATGGGAGCCCCAGAAGGGGAAGAAGCTCAAATGGCCGCAGATGAAGCGGAAGAGGAATTTGATGCTGAAGCAGCCGCTGTAAACGGTGAAGTTCCTGAAGAAGAGGAAGAAGACGCTACGGGTGAGGAAAGCATGGAGCTAGACACCTCTGAGGATGGAGAGGAAGAAGAAGAATCTCCAGAGATGGATCAGGATGAGATTCATAGAAATATCGCTGAGCTAGAGGATCTCTTAGCAGATTTAACTTCTGAGCTAGGTGGTGCTCAGGAAGACTTCGAAGAAGACATGGGGGAAGAAACCGTGGACGAATACGAAGATGAAGCCGAAGACGCTGTGGAGGATGAAGGCGAGGAATCCACAGAAGAAGAGGCCGAAGAGGCTGGTGACGTTGATCTAGACGGTAAGCCTGACATCAAAACAAAGAAAAAGAAGAAGCCATTTCCGAAAGAGGTTTAATAAATGGCATGTGATGCATCAGCATATCCTTTAATATTTGGTAAGGATAGTGACAACATACCTAATAGATTCGTAGAGGCTGATGCCATAGGTCTAGGAACTGTTTCTGCTAATCTTTTTGTTTCTGCTGGGACAGATATAGCCTCTCTATTTGATACCCTGATTACTGAAGATGTCCAGGATGTAGTCGGAGGTATGCTAGGAGGGACAGAAACGGGAATTTCTGTAACATATAATGACGATGATAATGATATAGATTTTGTTGTTGCCGATACAACAGTGGCTGGAGATTCTGGGTCTACAGGAATGACTCCTGGGGATACGCTAACCATTGCTGGGGGTACTAATGTAACGACTGCAATGAGTGGAGACACTCTTACAATTACTTCTACGGATACTAATACCCAACTGACTCAAGAGCAAGTAGAAGATTATGCTGGTAATGTTACTGTTTCAGGAGGAACTAAAACAGGTATTGCTTTAAACTATAGTGACACTCACGGTACTATGGATTTTGTTGTAGCAGATACAACAGTTGCGGGGGATTCTGGCTCTACAGGAATGACCCCTGGAGACACACTAACCATAGCTGGAGGAACTGGATGCACTACTGCTATGAGTGGTGATACCCTTACAGTTACTGTGGATGCTGTTGCAGCAGAAACTACGTATGGAGATGGGGTAACACTAAATTTTGGCACTGGCACCGATTCTAAGATATCGTTTGACGGAACAGATACTCTTTGGAATCCTAGGGCAGCAGGGACAGGGAATTTAATAGTGTCTGGAGGTTCCTTGGTAGGTATCGGTCAGACTAGTCCAAAAGCTGATTTGCATGTGTCTGGTAGTCAACAAGTAGTAGGTGTTTTTGAGAATAATACTGCTAGTGCAGTATTGAGCGTTGTTGGCACTAGCACTAGTTCTATTATTACTGCTAGTAGCACAGACACTACAATTACTAACACGGCTGCGGGAAATATTTACTTCATGACAAACGAAGCCTATGTTATGACTCTTGAGAATGGAGGTAAAGTAGGAGTAGGGACTACGGACCCTGGGCAAGCTATAGATGTTGTCGGAACTACTGCGGACACCCAGGTATCCATAAGAGTAGACAATCAAGATGGGGGAGCCGCTAGCGATGCAAGACTTATTCTTAAGGTAGCCAGTACTGGGGGCGATGCGTATGTTAGGATGTTTGAGCAGAGCGGTAATAGTTGGTGTATGGGGGCATATACTCAAGGCTCACCAGGAACTACATTTAGAATTACCGATCATACTAATTTGGATTCTAATGTGGCTATAGAAATTGATGCTTCCCAAGATATTTGGATGCCAAAATCCCTTGCGGTAGGCCAGTCTGCTAAGGCCGCTGATTATGTTGTCCTAGAGTGCGATAGCACAACAGAAGCCTTTTTACCTCCTAGAATGACTACTACTCAAAGAGATGCAGTTGGGGGTGGAATAGCCAACCCTGCTACAGGTAGCGTTATATACAACACCTCAACCAACGTGCTGAACTTTTTTAATGGAAGTTCGTGGGGAGCGGTATAATAGTTTATGAATGATAAACTAAAACTTAAACTTAGAAGTAGTGTATTGAAGTTATCTGAACTAACTAATATAATAGATCAATTGCAAACCAGTTTAGCAGAAAAGAAACTTGAATTTAGAGAGGTTCTTGGTGCCCAGAAAGCATTGGCTGATCTGTTTCTAGAAGGTGAAATGTCTTTGCAAGAAGCTTGGGACAGTAACCATAATAATATTAGAACTGAAGATGACTAATACAAAAATAAATAAAGAAACCTTATTACCTTTAGGTATAGTAACTGCTGTAGTTATGGCTGTAGCATCTGGCGCTGTGTGGCTCAATACTAAGCTACAATCTATAGATTATAATATGCACAGGTTGGGGACGGAAATGAAGGCAATGCAGACTACTTTAGATGAGTCTAAGAAGGATGATTGGACGTTCAGAGAAATGAAATTATGGGCAGAGTTACTGAAAGCTAAGAATGCCTCTCTCGACGTTCCATCTATAAACCGCTAAGTAATCATAGCCCCGCTTTTGTAGAGATTTAATAATCTATCAGAATATAATTCCTTTATACTTCTAACCTCATTTAGTATATTGCTAGCGGATCTATAGTTTTCTTCATTTATTTTCTTGTTTTCAATTAGTCCTTCTAACTCTCTAATAATAAATCTTAGCCTAGATATCTCCACGCTTGTAAGTTCTGCCATAGAACTTTGTAATTCTTTTTTAGTTTTCATAGTATCTTTACAGTATGCCCCTCTAACTTGTAAGCGGCTATTCTTTTGTTAGCATGTGTAGATAGCCACTTAACTCCATTGTCCTTAAAATCATATACGTAAACCGTTTTTCTATTCCTACGCAGGGATCTCCCTAAAGCTTGTATCGTAGATATTTCGGATTTAAGACCCCTAGCATTTATGAAGTGAGATATTTCTTCTATGTTAACTCCTGTTTGTAGGATTCTGGTTCCTATCAATACAGAAGGCTTAGGGTCATTGACGAACATATTAATTATTCTGTATCTTAGATTTATGTCATCGTCCCCAGCTAAAAAATAAGCATCGGGTATAAGTTTCTTAAGATTTTCGCTATGCTCCAGACGTTCTACCAGGATAAGTATCCTTGCATCTTCTTTGGAGTATTTTATGGACTCAACAATATTTTTTATAGTGTTATTTCTTTGAGAACTATTTACAACAAAATCTTCGTATACCTCCTGGTAAGATAAGCCATCACTTATTGAGCTAGGATCATTATCTATTATTTGTATAATAGGTTTATCTAGCTTTCCATCATCAATCAAATCTTTGGTAGATACAGCTTTTATGGCTGGTCCGAAAGCCCCTTCAAGGGTGTATAAATCTATGGGATCTTTTGGAACGGTTCCAGTGAAGCCTAGCCTATATTTCGCAGATTCAAATGCCTGTATGGCGGGCACCGTTGTCTTACCCTTACAAAATTCATGGCACTCATCAACTAACAAAGCGTGGGAATCCTCTAGGTGTGTATCCAAAATTTTATCTATGGATTGGACTGTGCAGCACATTATATCCCCATAGATAAAATTTCCTCCGAAACATATACCAAGGTTGTCTATGCCACAGTCCTTTAGAAACTCGTAAGTTTGAGTAACTAGCTGTTTTGTATTAAACAGTATGACAACTTTTTTTCCTTCTAATTGCTTAACAATAGAAGCCATGATAATAGTTTTACCAGATCCAGTAGGGGAGTCTATGATACCCCTCCTATTTTTTAATGCTTCATTAGCAAGTGTTTTCTGGTAATCCCGCAGGTTATACTTGTCTATAGTATCGTCTACTTCTAATAAAGAACTTTCGTCTTCAGACTTTATCTCTGGGGTACAGTCTAGTTTCTTAAGATCTTCTAGTATTCTACTAAGTAGTCCAGATCTGAATACTCCAGCAGAAGTGATAAAACTCTTCTTGCCGTCCCACGCTCCTCGCCTGTATCCTGGTGTATATTCGGCTCCTTTAATTCTGAAGCTATATACTTCTTTTAACGCTTTTATTAGGTCTGGATTATCAGTCCGTATTCTAGACTTAATATTTCCGACCTCTATAATCATTAGACTATTATAGCATAAGGAATAAATTATGAACAGAAAAATATTGTCTGAGAAAAAACAGGCTATTTTAGATGAGTTGCTAAAAGAGAATCCGTCTGACGGAGATATAATTTTAGATCTTCCAAGTAAAAATAGGTTTTACCAAAAAATTGATGCTGGTGAGCCGATAACTCTAAGTCCTCTTACCTGGGCTGATGAAAAAGCTTTAGTTGATGGAAATGACGGTGATAGCGCGACAACAACCCTAATAAAGAGATGTCTGAAAAATATTAATCCCGATTCCCTGCTGGATTGTGACAGGAGTTATATACTAGTTAAATTGAGAGAAATATCCATTGGTCCAGACTATGGAGTTAAAATAACTTGTCCATCCTGTGGTAAGATCGGAGAGGTGGATGTAGATACCAGAGAGTTTAGGAAAATAGAAATACCAGAAGACGTTACTGACCCAAGAAAAGTTAATCTTCCTGTTTCTAAAGTTGATGTTGAAGTGAGATTTCCTAGAGCTTCTGAGGATCAGTATACCTCAGACCCCACAACAATGATAGAGAATACCTGGAGATTTGTTAATTCTGTCGGAGAACAAACAGATAAAGAGATAATATATGCGTTTATCGAAGCTCTTACTCTCAGGGACTCTCAGACCTTGAGGAGCGAAATAACAGGAGATTATGGGGTTGATACCAACTTTATTTATGCTTGTTCTGAATGTGATAAGGAAACCCTACTAGGGGTACCAATAGGGCCGGATTTTTTCTTAGTGAATACGTCAAAATAATATCTCAAGAAGATTTAATGGAAGAGGCGTATGCTCTAGTAAATAAAATAGGGTTTTCTTATACAGAAGTTAAGACCTTAACCAAAAAGGATAGGTTTTTTTATTTAAATCTCTATATAAAAGAGAAAGAACTAGAAAAGAAGGCTCTAGAGGAAAATAATGGTTAAAGTAAACAATATTGATGTGGTAGACAGGCATAACAGGCCTAGCGTCAACACAAAAGTTCTACTAAGAGCTTTCTTTATAAATAATGGGGAATTCCAAGATCCAATAGATATTAGTGGAGTTACCATCTTCGCTGCTGCTACCAATCAAAGCCCTAGTAGTGTATTAAATAGTAGTGGGCTGATTGATTACGATAACATATCAGATCAGGTACTAATGAGCTTTGGACCGTCTGCGGCAGAGTCTGATTATGTCCCATCCCCCATCGCAAGTTCGACTTACAGATTAGGAACTGGGGAATACGGAGTTATATTAGATGGTACAATAGATTTATCAGGACATGTTCCAGATACTCCAGACGGCTTTGAAGGGTTTAGAGTAGCTAACTCTGCTACATCATCAATAGATTATATTGATGTTTGGACTGTGAAGATGCAGGAGGGAGGTAATTATAAGACCATAATACAAGATTTTACTTTAAACGATAATACTTTCTTTACCACTACCCAACCCATACTATTCAGTGCCAAGAGTAAACTAAGAAACAAGAGGATTGTTTACGGATCAAAAGTTGATCTTACCATAGGGACTGAAGTAAATATCAACAACACTGATATAGATCAATCTATAAAGAATATCTTCGCTAACTCTGTGGTTAATGATGCTGCTATTGAGATAACAAAGTTGAACGACGCTAATGGATTATCTTCCAGGTTCTCGGTATCTAGTTTTGATGATACGGAAGATTTAGTTGATGTAACATCGGATAACACACTAGTCCTAAATTGGGATACCACAAATATCGCTAGTATTGCTGCTGCTAACGAGACCTTTGGAGGAATAAAGGGCAGCTACGAAGTCAGGGCTAAATACACAATTCTAAATCAAGTAATAAAGAGTCCCCCTATGTTCCTGGAAATCAGGTAAAAATATTATGTATAACGAAACTGAAACAAAACTGTATAGTAAGTATCTAGCAACATTCCACGATACGGGAACTAGTGCTATCACCTTTAACGATTCTGCTGGAAATGCCATAGAGTGTGATTACTTTGAAGTAGCGTTTAATGCAGCAACGGACATCGCTCAAAACGGACTTCATGTGGTTCCGTCTGGTACATATACGGGATCTACTGAGTTGTCCTCTACAGTAGGGGATCAGGGCGCTGGTGCGCCTGGGTATGTATGCCAAGCGGGTACTCCATTATCCGTAAATCTGTATGAGTCGGTTGGAGCGGTTACAATCAAAAATCAGACAGGGGCAGCAGCAACTAATGTAACTATTAGTTATGGAAAACTTAGAGGGATTCTTTGGCATAGAAAGGTAGGCAACCAACAGGTTGGTAGCTAGGCTAGTTCTCTAAGAACCCTTTCCTCGAAATCATAACGTATCGGGGAAAGTGTTTCTAGTTTTCCTGAGAGCCATAGACTATTCCAATCTTCGCCTCTGGGAGGCGATACAGTCCAAAACTCCTCCATTCTCTTTTTCAGCCTTAGCCTCTCAAACCTTTCCAACCCTACATCTCCAGCATCGTCTGAATCGTATGCCATGATTATTCTCCCGTAATAGGATTTCAGCATGTCCGCTTGAGCGTGAGAAACTACCGATCCGAATGTACAAGTAGAGTTATACCCAGCAAGCCTTAGGGAGATCATGTCAGTTGGGCCTTCTGTTACATACAGAGAAGGCCTATCTAAATCAAACGGAACTATTATATCAGAAGCCTTTACTTCCGTTGGATTTAAATACTTCGGGTATTGCTCCACGGACATAGACCTTCCTTGGAAGAATACCATCTTATTCCCAGCGTAAAACGGGAATATAGTCCTTCCTTCATATTTCCCCTCATGGCACACGTAATAGGATTCTGTGTCTTCCTTCTCATTGAATAGCTTCCTCTGGAACAAATAACCCCACGCCCTCATGCCCAGATCTGTAGTTTTTCCTTTAGGGTAGTTTATCCTTATCTCTTCCAGACCAGAAAGCTGATCTAGGGCTGGCACAGCCTTTATTTCTTCTTTCTCTGTGCCCTTATCTTCGTGAATAAATGACCTGTAAGATAATTCATCAAAAGATTTTTTAAAAGATATATTTTCTAAATAAGCAAATAGGTGAACAAAGTTTCCCTTCTTTTTTGTCTTGAAACACTGAAACATGCCCGTGTCCAGGTTAATAGACATATGCATTTTCCAGTCGTTTTCTAGGAATAGGGACGGAATCACTAACTCAGAGCCCCCAGAAGCTAATCTTGAGTTTTTCCCTAGTTTGCCTAGTATATACTCTTTAATAAAGGTAGAGGAAATCATATGTTTATAGCCAGAACTTCACACTCCAAGGGAGACACTTTAAAACAGTGTCCATTAAAATTTTATCTCCGTTACTACGAATATATACCAGAGGAGGAAGTTAATAAGGACGCATTGAATTTCGGAAGCTTCATTCATAAGATATTAGAGGACGGGTATCAAGAAAATTCACTCAAAAATTTAGAGAAGTTAGCAGAGCAGCACAGAGCAACTTATAAAGTAGGAAAAAAAGAAAAAACCAGAACTAATAAGTGCTTAAAAAACTTCCTAAGATTTAATGAAAAACTAGGGGAAACTGTCGGGGTTGAATATCAGTTTAAGATTGACCTAGAAGAGGGGATGGCTTATATCGGAATCATTGATAGAATCATTAAGGGCAAGGACGGAGGTTATTTAGTTATCGACTATAAGACTTCAAAGAGGGAGAAATCTAAGTTCGACCTATTCAATGATCCCCAACTTCAAGGGTATGCTTTCGCTATCTCAGAGATATTCGATGTGCCCGTGAAGAAAATAACCTGTGCCCACTACTATCCTGTAACTGGAAATCTAGTTACTGTTGGATACAATAGCTCTCAGATAACGAACTTCAAGAAAAGCAAAATAAATGAGTTCTGGAGAGTTCGTAAGATGAAGAAGGAGGAGTTCGCTCCTCAAGCCAATGAGTTTTGCAATTGGTGCGGGTATCAGAAGTATTGCCCTAAGAAGACAAACCCTGGGGTCGCTAGGTGCAACCTTCAAGAGGCGAAGCAGCTAATTAAGGAGTCACGAACCAGCGCAAAACGAAAAGCCCCGCGATGAATACCCAACCCAAAGCCTCGAAAAAGAAGTAATCGTCATTACTCATCGGTACGACCCAGTTGCGTCTGAAATGTTCTGGTGAACTCATTTTAAATCCTATGCTTTGTTAGCGATCCTGTTATAAACGGTCTTAGTAAGTCTATGTCAGCTTCCTCTATAAAATCTAATACTTGATCCCTAGAGTATCCAGATTTCTTAGATAGAAACATATATAAGGTATCAAACTTTAGAGGTCTGTTATCCTTTAAAGCTTTTAAAACCCTTGTTTGAAAGCAGGTAATGAATCTATCACTAAACCTATGCCTCCATTTCTCTTTAAAATTATTAGATAGATAATAATTTATTACTTCTAGAAGATCATGTATTTCTTGTCGTTGGTCACTCACTAAATAACTACTTAATATAATATAACTAATATATAAAAGAGGGAGCGACCAGATTTTTCCTGTAATATTTCAAAAATTTTTTTAAATGGGTGTATTAACTGATAAAGAGAGGGCGGAGCTTGGGTCAGCTAATGCTCTAGTCTCTAGATTTTCAAGAGATGTATACAAATTAAGAACTACGTCTAGAACCCTGGCTACCCCAGGAGATGTGTTATTTTTTACTTATAGAAATAGGATTAGGAAGCCCATAGGAGATAAGGAAGAAAAATCAATGCCTAATTACTCTCCCAGAGTAGTTTTGGTGGTTTCTAACCAAAGATCTAGTGGGGGAGCTACGTTTCAAGGTAAAAATGGGGCATTGCTATCTTCTTTCCTTCTTGATGGTAGTGATGAAGTTGTAGTGCAAGTGCTGAAAAAACTATATAATCGTAAAGATCTAGCTAGTTACTCTAAAATTTTAAGTGGTCTTAGAGCTTTATTGGGAAGAGACTCTTATAGGTCTTTTAAACTTAGCTCTATAGAGTATAGCGAAGTTAAAAAACTTTTTTTAGATTTACCTGAGGACATAGGATAGAATGGCATCAAAAAGAATAGGCACAGGAGGTAACTTGGGTGGAGCGGACTTTGATCCTAAGATGAAGGAGTCTATGGATGCTCTTAGAAAGGCCCTAGACGAAGCTGCCGCTAAACAGGCTGATCAGATGAAGAGGTTCCACAAGGGTGTGAACACTCTAACTCAAGCTATTACAGGCCTTGATTTTAGTTTTGCTGGTCTTATGTCTCTTACCAAAACAGCTATAGACGCTAATGACAAGTTACAACAAGCTTTTCTTGGAGTTGGTTCTAATTTAACTAAAGAACTTTCTAAGTCTACACAGGCCGTAAATGATCTGGGCATAGGCACGATCATACCCCTACAGGAGAGGCTCAAATTCGTTCAAGACGGCTTTACCACCGTAACTGACTCCAATATAAAGGTTGCAACTGAGTTAGCCATGACGGGGCAATCCACAGCGTCTGTGAGGTCTCTGCTTAAAACTGCACTTATACAGGGAGGTCAAGCCAGGGACCAGGGAGATACGTTCATCTCTACTATGCGTGACACCGCTAAAAGTAGGGGCGTACAAACTGAATTTTTAGCTAAGAGTATGAATGCTTTAGCTAAAACCATGGAAGTTCCTGATTTCATGGGAGTTGGGAATAATTTGAGAGAGGCGATGGTACAGCTTACATCGGAATACTCTCTTGGTGATAAAGCTCTTAACAGATTTATTACTGCGTTTATTAGTTCTGATAATTTAACTTCTAGAGTTATTACAGGCACTCAGCATCTTGCTGCTGCTATCGGATCCAATACTGCAAGCGTTCCTGAAATTAAGGCAGCGATACTACAAGCAGCATCAAAGACAGATGATACGGCCACAAGATTTGAGAGAGGCATAAAAGTATCAGGAATGCCATTTGTAAGTGGTCAAAGAGCTTTGGGAATCTTCGGCCAAGACTTTGTAATGGGGGCCAGAGGGATTGTTAATGCCCAAAAACAAGGAATTAACGCTCTTAGAACATCCGATGATTTTAGACAGTCTATGTTAGGGCAAATGAAGGGCATAACAGGACACTTAGAGAAACTTACTTCGGACTTGCTTCCTTTTCTAATAAATAACTTCCAAGCGATCGCTGGGCTAGGTTTGGGCGCTCAGATTATGGGCGGTTTTGCGGGTGGTGCAGCGGGCGGTGCTATGATGAAAAGGGTTTTGTTTCAAGCCGCTACGAAAATAGGTCCATTAGCCATCGCCACAGGTATACTAACCGGCGGGTATTATGCTATGGATGCTCTGTTTGGTTCCGCAGATGAAACAGGAAAAAACACAAAGGGAACCAAAGACGCTGTAGAGGAATTAGTTAAAATAGAGAAAGACAAAGTTGAAAAGATTAGTACCGAGGCTACGTTCGCTCAGAAATTGGCTAACGCAAGAGCTAATATACAATCTCGTATGGGAGCAGTATCTTCTCCTGCTGGAGCTAATAGCAATCAAACGGCCAAACTAGTGAATGATAGATTTGAGGAGATACTGGTAAGTATATTTACAGAACTAAGAACTGCTAATAGGATTAACAAGAAGAAATAAAAATGGGAATATTTTCAGGTAAAAAAGAGATAGTTTTAAAATCTAGACAATTAGAGAATAGATCTTTTCTAAAGTTTGTGTTTCCTCAGGGTGGAGACTCAAAACCAGTAATCTTTGATCTACCCTTTTATGAAAACATTTTTATCTCCGAGACTCAAAACGCTAATTTATCTAGGTATAGCCCAGTAGGCAGACCTGGAGAATTGTATTCTCACACTGGAGCTAAGTCTAGAAAATTGAATCTAGCATTTAGCATAACTCTTCCACATATACAATTTGATTCTATAGCCTTGTCTTTGAATAGATTTTTAACCAGCGTTCTTATGGAAACAAAAGCTGAAAAGAAAGCAAGATTTTTATCTAACCAAAATTTAGAAGAAGGCAAAAATGCTGATAGAGGAAGAGGAGACGAAAACGTAACTGATAAGGTCCTATTAAACGTAAGAAATGGGGTCACTAGATTTTTTGGGGCTGATGCTATAGATGATTTTGGACTTAACAAACAGGATAGGGAGACTCTAGCTAGGGGAACTCAACGTTTTGCCGATGAAAATCTTACAGGAAACGATTTCGCACAATCTGTCGCTGACACAGCTAGGGCCGATGCTGACGAGAATAAATCGACCGATAAATTCCATTCACTTTTCTCTAATCTTACTGCTTTAACTGTAGTTTACTGGTGGACTAACATGATTAGGTCTAGTGTTTTATCTAATAGTAAAAACCCCACATTAGGTCCTCCTATTCTGAGATTGACTCATGGATTGCTCTATGATAATATACCTTGTGTAGCAACTTCATATAATATAGAAATTGACGAAGATGCTGGATACGAATTGAAAACACTTACACCCAGAAAATTAGATTTTATGCTAACACTTGAAGAAGTAAGAGTAGGAGATTTGGGAGACTTCTCACCAGGGACCATAGTTAAGCAAGATAACGTAGCTGGATGGGAAGCAATTTTTGATCACGGTACCATGGATCCAATGAGGTTATACGGAAACGTATATGATTAAACTGTTATGAAATATACTCCAAAAGGGCATTATAGGCTTGGTTATGATTATGTAAAGCACAAAGGTAGAGTAACCATAACCACTACTACAAACAAAAAAGCAAACAGAACTTTATCTGATATAGAAAATACTTTTGAGTGTGATATAGGATATGTTCCTGTTGGGTATGAGCATAGGCCAGACCTTATATCTGATCTTTTCTATGATTCCCCTAGGAATGATTGGTTGATTTTATTAGTAAATAACATTGAAGACCCTTTCGAGGGTTTAAATGTCGGAGATAGAATTCTGTTACCTAGAGTATAATGTCTACTGTTCCTGGTGCTGGAGTTATCCTTACTAATGATAAGCAATCTCTTTCAGATCTAAAACTAAAGAGGAAAACTATAGATCAGTTAGAGAAAGACAAATCTTTATTTTTCTTTAGTGTAACTAATAATTCTAACCTAATAAGTTTTAGATCAGAAGCTGATTTTACCAAGGGAAGTAAAGATGTTCCTAAGATTACTATAGAACTTATAGATCCTGATCACACTTTTGAAGATAAATTTTTGCGCTTACCCGTTAAAGAAGCTTTCTTTAATAGGTTTGATAACATCAGAAATACTTCTGAAAAAGATAGTGAGTATATCAAAGAACTTGAAGAGCGTGTATCAGATTTAGAATTTATCAAGAGTTTTGGAAACTTAGCCAAGGCTGTCGAAGTTTTAAACAATAGTAAACCTAAAGGATCCTCACTCCCTAGCTTAGAGACAAGGAAGCTTCAGTTAAAATCATTACCATCTATTAGGAAAGAGCTTATAGATTTAAAACTGATCGAAGATCAAGACACCATTACGGCTTTTACTTTCTCTCAGTTTCTAGAAGATTTATCAGAGGTTAAAAGCAGATTTTATATTTCTTACGGAGTAGGAGATAACCTACAGACTTGGGCAGGTCCAGTCACTTGCACTTTATTTGATGCATCTATGGAGATTACTGCTAATAAAGAGAGAGTTATAACCTTAGAGTTCATTCCTATGTTAGGGTTGTTACCTACAACCTCCACAAAGGAGGCTGATTTGAAGCTTCACGGATATGGTATGGTATCAGAAGTTAAGGGATATTCAGATCCTATACTGGGGACGGAGTTTACTAAAGTAAGCGGTTCAGACGGAACATTTTTCAGGCAGGAACTAAGTAAGATGGTGGAGATAAAATCATCCTTAGCGGAGATATTCAAATCATTGAAAAAGATTAAAAGGCCAAACTCTCTTGATAGTGATAATATAGAAATGTTTACTCCCGCCTCTTTTCAAGCAAAGCCCTCCAAAGGAACCCTTTCTCATCTAATATATAC
>Ga0208919_1000922_pt1 | contig 17965 bp, 27 predicted proteins | sample 4_EtaG_FD_184076 | JGI IMG/M metagenome (GOLD analysis project Ga0208919, IMG submission 184076) | Marine viral communities from the Subarctic Pacific Ocean - 4_ETSP_OMZ_AT15127 metaG (SPAdes) (version 3) | ecosystem: Environmental > Aquatic > Marine > Oceanic | place: Pacific Ocean | collected...
CGCATGGAGTTTAACATGAAAGATCAAATGATACGTAGCACTATAATGAATACACAAGACGATGTTAAAGAGCTTAAAGAAACTGTTAGACGTATTGAAGATAAACTTGATAAAAGATGAGAAAAGCATGTATAGCATTACTGTTTAGCATCGTTAGCGTAACGGCTTTTGCACAAATAAAAGTAATACATTTTAACGCTGGTTGGAATGAAGCTAATAATGTGTCATGGTTTAATAAAATATCAGATGCTAATAAAAAATTTCTTAGTATAGATGATGGTGACGTACAAAGTAAATACGAAATAGCTATTGTACCTACTATTATTGTTTTTGATGAAGGCGAAGAAGTAAAACGTTTTCAAGCAGACCTTAGCTTTAAGCTAGTTGCCACAAAAGAAGATGTGCAAGAATATATTGACGAACTTATAATAAGTAAATTTTAATGAAATATTTATTCACACTATTACTATGTATTAATATAGCTTTTGCGCAGTGTCCTAACGGCACGTATGTAAATATAATCATTAACCCTGATCAATATCCAGAAGAAACTTCATGGGCTATTATTACACCGCTAGAAGATACTATTGCTACTGGTGGACCTTACGAAGATATAGTAGATTATCAACCACAAGTAATTCAAGTATGTATACCTAACGGTGACTATTTGTTTAATATAGCTGATCAATATGGTGACGGTATGGCTGGTAGTATATGGGGCGGTCAAGACGGATCATACTATATAGCACATTGTGGCGACACTATAGTTCAGCCAGACTCTGCTAATTTTGGTTATGCTGCTTTTCATGGATTTACGTTAGAAGACTGCGCGCCACCACCACCTATATATGGTTGCATGCAGGACGACTTTTTAGAGTTTTTGCCAGAAGCAACAGTAGATACAGGCATGTGTTTTACACCAAAGCTATTTGGTTGCACTGATTCGCTAGCGTTTAACTATGATTCTATGGCAAACATAGACGAGCTTGTTGACAGTTGTACTCATACATTAGAACTTACAGATTTAGCAGGTAATGGCTGGGCTGGCTCGTACTTAAAAGTTTATCAAGGTTATAACTTTATAGGCGAGTTTACTTTAGAGGATGGTTTTGACACTACTTTTTCTTTTAACTTAAACATATCAGAGCCTGTAAGAGTACAATTTAATATAACTCAACAATCAGACTTTACTGCCGTGCAATGTGGTTATAGCTTATATTCTGACGAAAATGTAGCTATAGAAATAGAAGGCGGTTTTGTAAATCCAATACCACCTTTTGTTTACATATTCGGTGAGCCTGACTGTGGTAATAATTGTATAGATAGAACATACGGCTGTATAGATGAAACAGCTTTAAATTATAATGATAGTGTTAACACTGACGACGGCAGCTGCTACTATATTGCTGGATGCATGAATCCAAGCTACATCGAGTATAACAGCGAAGCAGACTTTGACGATGGTTCGTGTTTAACGCCAATCGTTCTTGGTTGTATGGATTCTACAGCCTTGAATTATAATCCTGAAGCGAACGTAGAGCTTGAAGGATCTTGTATTGAAGTTGTTCTTGGATGTATGGATGACGATGCTTTTAATTATAATCCTAATGCTAATGTAGAAGACGGTAGCTGCATACCTTTAGTATTTGGTTGCATTGATCCTTTAGCATTTAATTATTGTGACACATGCAACACAGACAATGGTAGTTGTATTGAAATAATCAACGGTTGTACTGACAGTACGGCATTAAACTATTACGCACTTGCAAACAATGATAATGGCTCTTGTATTTATCCACTGCCTGGCTGCACTGATCCGACCGCTATTAATTTTAATGCGTTGGCAAATGTCGCTGATAGCTCGTGCTATTACTCTGCTGGTTGTACTAGTGGTGACATTTATTATTTACCTGACGCTTGTTTTGAGTGGGTAATACAAATAGATCCTTATTGCTGTAATGACAATTGGGATAATACTTGCTATGATTTATATAATTATTGCGAAGAAGGCTGGACTGGTCCTGTTAGTGTAGAGATGTATAAAAGATCTGTATACATACCATATCCAAATCCTACTAAAGATTATATAAATTTTACTGAAGAAGTAGATGTATTAGTAATAGATAATTTCGGTAGAAATCACAAGCTATATAAAAACACAAGAAGAATAAAGCTAGATAAAGGTATTAACTATATTAAAGTTTCAAATGATAAATTTAGCTTTACAACAATAATAATTGTACAATGAGATATATAATAATATTATTACTTTTAATATCTTGCGCTGCTCCAAAGAACTGCTGCTCACAAATTAAAAAAGTATTTAAGTTTTCTACTTTTTATGTAGCTGCTAACGGAGGCACATCATTGTCTGATCAAGACGTATACTCTATTGATGGTAGCACATTAAATTATGATACTATACTAACACCTTACGACTACTCGTTAACGATGGGTATACGTAAAATACAAAGATTTCAATACGAAGGTAGTTCGCCTTTTAAAGATGGTACTGAAACATCTTTCTCAGATGCAGCGAATGTTGGTAGATCACCGTTTGAATATTTGTTTGAAGTAGATTATAAAAGACAAGAAGGTGTAGAGTATTTTGATCAAACTCATATGTTAAGGTATGTTAAACCTGTTTGGTTTACAAAAGTAGAATACGTTAAAGATGGCTTTGCAGACATAGAGTATTACGAAGCCACTCAAAGATTTAGACTAAATGGTAAAAATAAATTATCGTTTAACTTTGGTGGTGTAACTAGACTAGCAGAGCCTTATGGTTATGATCCTTTAGAAGAGTGGTCGTTTGATAATAATAGAATACACTACACGTGTTTAGCTATAGAAGAAGGCTATAGCGTAGATGTATACAACAATGAATATAAAGATCCAAACGGTAACATAGTAGCAACGAGCTCTGATGTTTGGAATCAAGTTGTAGTGCCTACTGTTTTAGAAAACTACGTTGACAAAAAACGTAATGAATTAAATAATCAATGGCAGCATAGTATTGTTATTGGCTTTGATTTTTATCATTACAAGAAAAACTTTTGGCTACACAGCTGGGGTAATTTAATGCCATATCACTACGATGATGGTGGACAGTATTCGTATCATAATTTTGTAGATGGCCAATGGTACGATTATTCTGGTGGTTTAATATTTGGCTATAAGCTTAATAAAAACTTAGGATTATTCTTAGAAGGCAAGTATAATAAGTACTGGAACAAAGAGTGGTACGATTTTAAGTGTGGTATTAACTATGTAATCTTTTAAAATGAGTTTAATTACCTTAATAGATAATATTCCTTTATATACAACTATACGAGAAGCTAATGTATGGGGATCGCAATATAATATAACAGGCTATCATACGCATGTTTATAATAGTGTAACAGGATATATGTCTGGTGATAATCACGAAATTATAACAAGACAAGTTACAAAAGGTATACAAAACTTTTTAACACCAAAGCAATTAGCTTCAGGAAGATTTGTGGTAACTTCTGAAGCAGTAAGAGCATACTATAAAAACCAACGAGATAACTCTAATGTTCCTCAAAGTGCGAATCAATTTAGAAGAATCAATAATATAGTTGCCCAACCGGTGACACCTAGACCAGTAGTTCAACAACAACAACAAGTTACTCCAGCTTATATTCCGCCTTCAACTAGTGGTGGTTCAAGCGGCGGTAGTAGCGGTGGAGGTTATTAATATTAAACTATGAAGCTAAAAGTATTAAGATTTAGTTCTGAAAAAGATTCTACTCACGGACTTTTATTTGAAGAGAACGATTTAGGTAATCGATTTCTTTGTTACACGTTAGAAGACGAACATAGAGTATTAAAAGTGAAAGGTGAAACAAGAGTGCCTGCTGGTATATATAATGTTGAACTTAGAAAAGAAGGTGGATTTCATGAAAGATATACTAAAAAATACCCTGGTGTACATCGTGGTATGCTTCACGTCGTTGACGTTCCTAATTTTGAGTATATTCTTATACACACTGGAAACACTGACGAACATACTGCTGGCTGTTTGCTTGTGGGCGATAGCCAAGAAAATAACCAACTGTTACCTGACGGTTTCATTGGGAAAAGCGTTAACGCATATAAAAGAATTTATCCTGCTATTGCAAAAGCGATAGATCAAGGAGAAGAAGTAACAATAGAATATATAGATTTTGATTAACTATGGCAACAACAACAGCAACATTTACATTAGCTAGCACAGACTTACTTTCTGATGAATTAGCACTTACTACTTCAGCAACGCTAACACAAACTACAACTTCAACAGGCGTAGAAGATACTACAGGTTTAGCCAGAGGTAAAATTACATCTACAGCAAAAGGCACAGCTAGTGGACAAGTAACATTATATACAGCGGATGATTATGCTGCTATTCCATATTTGTATGTTAAAAATTTAGACACTACAGCTGGAAATAGAATATTTATATATGATGATTCTACTAGTGGAGATCCTCTTCAGTTTCAATTAGATGCTGGTGACTTTGGATTTATACCTATGCATGGTGATAAAACATATAAAGCTTACGCTACTACAAATCCTACTAAAGTGGAATTTATGGTATTAGGTAAAGATCAATAAGAATAATAAACAAATAAAAAAAAATGGCAACAACAGCAACTATTACATTAACAAGTGCGGACATTGCTGGTGATCCAGTTAACGTCTCTACAACAGCTACTTGCACTAAAGCAGGTGCTACAACTGATTTAGATCAATCAACTGGACTTAATAGAGTACATTTAAGATCTACAACAAATAAAGTATTAATTGGAGCTAACGCTGAAGGTAATGATCTTGCAGCTAAAGTTTATATTATAAACAAATCTACAGATCCTACTCTTTATTTAACTGTAACAATAAACGCTCAAACAATAGGTAAACTATACGGTGGTGATTGGATGTTTTTCCCATGGAGCCAAACAGATGCAGACGCTGATATTGAAGTAGCAGCAACTAACTGGACATCGTCTACTGGTGATATACCAGTTGAATATGCGTTGTTCCATGAAGATACAGATTTTTTAACTAACGCATAATAATAAAGATATGGCAACAGTAAATGCATCAATTTCAATAGCTAGTGATATTACAGATAGCAACATATCTGTATCAAATACTAGCTCATTATACAAAGCAGGAAGTACAACAGGTTTAGATACTATGACTTCTGTAACTAAGAGACTAACTAGTACTAATCAAGTAGATTTAATTACTACTGGAAGTGTTTCTACAACTCATGCTTACGTCTATATAAAAAACCCTTCAACAGATCACACTGAATTTTTTCACATTACTATTGGTAATGCTGGAGCTGGTTCACCTACTGATACTGAAGAAATAGGTAGACTGTACGGCGGAGACTGGATGTGGTTTCCTTGGGATGTAGATGACGACATTTGCGTTACTCCTAGTGTCTCTACAGAGATGGTAGTTGAGTACCAAGTGTTTAGCTAATGGCACTTAGATTATATCATAACTTAGACGGATCTACAGGTGTAGACGTAGAGCTAGTAGCTCCAGGCTCTGGAGTTAGTAACATAGGCTCTATTGTCATAAGCAATACTAGTACTTCAGCAATAGCTTCTATTTCTTTAAAATTATATAATGATACTACTAAAGAAACTTTTCAGCTACAAGCTAAAGCATCAATACCAGTAGGCGTTACTATGATAATAGACGATGAGTCTTTGTTAGGTTTTGATAACTCAAGAAGAGGCTTTGGATTATACGCTTTCATAGGCGCTAGCACTGAGTGTGATGTGTTAATAAATCTTAAATCAGTAACGACAAGCAATATTTAATAGTATTGAAATTTTTAGGTCAACATATCTTTGATTTTGTTGCTAGACTTCGCAGCGATGTATTTCTTGAAAGCGTAGGCTCTGGCACTATAGCTAGTGGTGGTAATCTTGGCCTTGATTCAAACAATAAAATAGTAAAAGCTAGCGTTCCAACAACACATGATGCAGTAACTTTAGCTGGTTCGCTTGACTATATAACTTTATCTGGTCAAGAAATAACTAGAAACGCTATAGACTTAGCAGCTGATATAACAGGAACTTTACCTGTTGCAAATGGCGGAACAGGCGTTACGTCTTTAGGTAGCATAGATATAAGTGATTTAAATAACGACGCTGGTTTTACTACTAACACAGGTGATATAACTAAAATTACAATTAGTGATGGTAGTACTAATTTAGATATAACATCTGGAGATGCAACAGTGCAGTTTTTAACTGGAGAAGGTATTGATGTTGCTGTAAACTCAGTTAGCGGAACTGTCAAACAAGTTACATACTCAGCTGAAGACGCAAGCGAATCAAACAAAGGTGTAGTAGAACTAGCTACAACAGGCGAAGCTACAACTGGAACAGACACAGCAAGAGCTGTTACTGCAGCAGGTGTAGCAGCAGTACATGCTACAGCACAAACAGGAAAAAATTATAGAATAATAAATACTTCTTTTAGACAAGATATAGGTACTACAAAGTACTTTATACCTTTTAAATCTCAAGATGAAAATGTTACAGTGCATAGAGAAGAAGTTTCAGAGTTAGCTGTTTGTGATGGTAGAGTTGTCTCTGTAACTTTAAGAGTAGAAAATCTCAACACACACTCTGGTGATGCTAACGTAACTTTTGGTGTAACAACAAACGTAGTTGGCGTTGCTTTTTCAACATTTACAGAACAAGAAACAGAAACTCTTGCTATAAATAATGCTGATGACCATCATTTATTTCACTATGTATTTGACAGCGCTAAGCATTGGGATTCTACAGATATGTTTGCTATATCTATACAGTCTGACACTGACATATCAGGCAGTAATGAAAGGTTTTATATAACAACAGTTATTGAAGATGATTGGTCTACATATTTAGCAGGTTCTAGTAGAGAAATAGATTCAACTCCTTAACAATTTCTTAACATAAAAAAACGACCCATAAAGTAATTATTACTCTATGGATCGTAAAATTGACATCAGCAAAGCTGTTTACGTAGCGATAATGATTATCGTTTACGTTGTTGCTATTTAATTAGCTACAGCGTTTTTCTTCTCTTGAACAGCAACTCTAACTTTTTGAGCTAGATCTTTAATTGTTTGCATGTTCTTGCGAACTCTAGTTCCTGCTGACATATTGCCAGCTTCAAACTTTTCTACATCAGTAATACCTTGTTCTAAGGCATCCGCCATGTTTTGATACATTTTTTCTAATTCTGTCATAATATTAAATTTAAATTAAACTACTTCACAGTTACCACCAGCACAAGCAAGCTCGCCTGATAAATCTGTGTTGTCATCTAGCTCAACTACTTTAGTTAAGTCTACATTAGATAACACTTTGGACATTTTATTAAATTCAGCTTCGTTAATGTCCTCAAACGGAGCTTGAGTATATGTACCACCGTTATAAGGCAATACAGATAAACCGTTATAATATTCTCTATTTAGCCACATCCACTCACCAGCAGCTTCCCACTCATTTTCTTTTAACGATATTGTTGCAGAAACATTATGTGTATTACTACCAGCTCTGTGACCTGGCTTAACCCACTCAGTAGCTACGCGCTTAACACGCTCAAGCGTATCAAACGGTGACTCAGTTCTAAGTATAGAGTTGTCAGGTGCTTTTTGTGGTACAGATATAACGGCTGTATCATGAGGCCTAAAATACTCATCTTCAATTAAGTCAGGATGATTAACATTAAGGTATGTATATATAGCCTCGTTCTTTCCTACGCGCATCCTACGGACATAATAATCATTATGCCACGCATGAATACCCGAAGACGTTCCTAATACCAGAGATGTTGTCCCTGCAGGTTTTACAGTTGTACATCTAGCGCTTGGATTTATGTTTAGTAGCTTTGCTACTCTTGTATTCTCCTTTTTCACTATACTTGCAGCTGCCTTCATATCCAGCTGGAGCACAGCGGCACTCCCTATTCCTGTCATTGACACACCTATAAGCGCGTCTTTTTCTGTTGTCTCTTTCCATATTTCTCTTAGATAATGAAAGTCAGTATAGCTAGCTTGTAATGTACCTATAAACGCTGCAGCTTTAACTCTAGCATTTAAATCATCTTGATCTTCAAGATCAGACACATTAACTTCACATAAGTTACAAAACTGAAACGGACGCAATGCTATTTCACAACATGGGTTTGTGCCCCAGTCTTTGTCATTGTTTAAGTATATGCCAGGCTCACCCGCACCAGACAGTTCAACACGTTTCCACAAGTCCATAAAAAAATCTTTTGTAATCTTATGTCTCATTAGTACCGCTGAATTATTAGAGCGGCCGCGCTGTGGATCAGTTTCCCACCAGTTACCTGATTTACAGCTAATCATTTCATCATCTGAAGCGCTGAACAAACTAATAAGCGCAGCTCTTCTAATGCCTCCAGCGAGAACAGCATCAGCAATGTGGCAGATAATATCATGAGTTTCGAGACTACTGAGAGTTGATCCGTCTTCTTTTGCATTTAGTATACCTTCAATTTTAATTAAACACTCTTTTAATGGTTGAGGTCCTGGCGCTTTACCACCAGATGTTACAAGTCTTGCGCCTTTAGGTCTAATATCTGTATAATCAAATACTATTTTAGATGTACGTTTATTACCTAGATAAGACTTCATTAATACTTTAACAGCGTCAGACCAACCTTCAATACTGTCGCCAATAACAAAACGTCTGCTACGCTTATCAAACGGCTTAATAATCGCCGGTAACTGCTTAATATGATGCTGTTGCACTGAGTAACCTACGCCACAACCAGACAAAAGCAAAAACATTATTTCATTAAAAGCATCAACACTATCAGCAGGAAGATATGAGCAGTTATATAAACGGTTTGGTGATATTTCAATTGGCTTACCTGCGAACTGAAGCGAGCGCATGCTTGGTAAAACTTTTTTATTATATACATAAGTATATGCTTCATCTATTTGTTCTATTAAGTTAGGGTATTTTTTTTTATGCATTGCTATATTACGATCTACAAGCTCTTCCCAAGTTTCTCGGCGATTAAGCTCTGGAATATACTTGGCGTACTTCATGTGGACAGTAATATCTGATAGTATATTATTCATTATTTATTATTTATATATAGTTAAACATGCGTCTATAAATCCTACGTAAAGCACGTGGTTTACTCTTGAATCTTCTTGGTATGTTCTAATACCAAATAGTAGCCCCGGAAATGTTCCGAAACTTATTTGCCAATCTTTCATTTGTTTTGGTTTTTAATTAATTTAATAGTTTCGTCGCAGTCCTTTTGATTTTGAGGTTTATATAAAGTTACATGCGGTAAATTTTCTTTTATGTATTTTTTAAACATTTTCCATCTCATTGGAAAACTTTCGTTTGCTCGGCCTTTACACTCTATTATAAAGTCTTTATTAACAAAGTCTGGCGTATATTTAACTGGTAGTATTTTTTTATTACCTCTGTTTTTATATTCGCCTTTACCATTAGACTGCTTTTCGTAAGCAGCTTGAGTAAACTCAAAGCCTTCTTGTACAACGTAAGTTTCACCTTCGTAATCAGCTTTGATCTTTGCTTTTTTAAGAGCTAGATACATATATCGTTCTAGTCCTGAAGCAAAGTTAATACCGTCTTGCCTTACACGTTTAGCCCTCACTGGACCTCTTTTTTTAGAACGCTTTTTCATCATCAAACTTTTTAATTAAAGCTTCTTCAGATAAGTCTTGTAGTTCTTCTCGTGCAGCTTGAATATATAGTATTGCATCCATAAGCTCTTCTTGTATATCATTAAGATAACCTATAAGATCTTTCATGCCAGACTTACGTTCAGTATCTAACGTTTGTCCATACTTTCTAAAGCCTACGTTTGAGCGATCTACAAACTTGTTTACAACGTTTTTAACTACTGGATCTCTAAACTTAATTGTTTGCTCTGTCATTTTACTTTTTATTTCTGCCGTAGCTAGTTAGTGGTTCATCTTTCACAAATGTTCCGTTAATCATTTTACCTTTACGCTTATTAATTACACTGTAAGCTTGCTGTATACACTCTTCAATAGGTACGCCAATTAATTCAGCTAAATTAGTTAATACAACTACAGCATCACCAATACCATCAATAATTTCAGCTGTATCATTTTTAAGTATAGCTCTACCAATTTCACCAGTTTCTTCCATTAACTTAATATATTGAGTCTTTGGATCGCCTTTATCGTACAAGCCACGTTCATCAGCCCACATTCTAATAAGCTCAAATATATTTTCTTCACAACCAGGCACTACGCAGTCTTCTACTTTTGTAATAATACTGTTATTATCAAACCATCTAGCAACAGCTTTGTTGTACACGTAACATCTGTCGCTAGTGTATTGCGATGATTTAACATTTTCCATAATCCATTTAATTGACTCTGTTGTAATAATAACAGGGCCAGCTTCAGTTTCCCAGTTCATACCCATGTTATCCATAAGTTGACCTTTTAATTTATTGACTGGACACGGGAACGTCGTAGTCATTTCAGTTACATTTATATCCATGTTGTTTAATTGTATAAAATTGTTGTTAAATAATTCTTTATATAGCTGTCGATCAACTCTATAGCCATAACGCTCTTGTAAATATAGCTCACGCTTAGATATATAATCTATGTCTTCAGACATTTCTAGTATTTCGTACTCGTCAGATTTATAACCTTGCTGCTCTTCAACTCTGTTTTTAACATTGTTGGTTACACCGATTTTTTTACCGGGTATATGATATATACAGTATGTCATATATGAAAATTTCTAGTTTTGTTTTCTGGCAACTTATCGTTGTATAAGTGCAAGTTGTGTGCAAAATGATAATATGTACCAACACTATATCTTGTTTCTCTAGCAACTAATTGTTGTAGACTTGAAAACTGATACTGATCGTTGCAGAAACCGTACCAGAGATCATTAGAACGCATTACAACAGACATATTAAGCTTACTGTCTACAACTGTAAACTGTACAGCATAAGTACAAGGCGTATCAAACGCGTATGTAATTATTTCTTTGCCGTCGTAAATAGATATAGCGGCTTGTCTAGTTTCTGGATTTTGATTTATTGCTTCAATAACCATTTCAAGCTGGCTGTTGCGCTGCCATTGCCAACCGTAGTTAGAATTAACATCTCCATTGCAGTCAGCCATACGCTTCCATATTTCAGGAACTTTACCATATAACTCACCAAGCTTTTTTATGTTACGATCGCCAGATAAATACCATTGCCATTCAGCTTCTGCATACTTTTCTGACCAATTGCGCTTTATTTTACCGTCATGTATAAATTTATACGATGGTCTTTGTATTTCAAAGCCTACATTAAATAATGTTTTAGTGCCTGCAAAATCTACACCGTCACGAACAATACGCCAGTATAAATCGTGAAAAGCATTGCTAGCTGTTTTAAAACTAAGCATAAATCTCTCCATTAATATTATACCAGCTTTTTAAGCCTAGTGAACTAAGTCGTCTCGTAATAATTTTTGTCTTACCATTTTTATTCATAGCTATTGTTTTATAATCAAGATGTTTTATTGTATTTGTCATAATAGTATTTATAATATTCAATTTGTTTTTCTAATACTTCTAACTTTTTAAAATTAGGGCTAAAGTTTGATTTACCTTTGATGATAATTTCAACGCAAAAATCTTCAGCAAAACCTGAATAATCTTGAGCAGGCACGACACAGCAAGCTATGCCATTATTAATGCACCATTGTATAATTTTAGATTCTAATTTTGAAAGTTGTCTTACTCCAGGTTTAAAAGGCCTACGTTTAGCCATTATTCCCAAGGCATTGGTTCAGCTTCAGCTTCAGTTCCAACGTGTGGTACAAAACTACCAGAACGTGGTTCCCAAGTGAAAAAAGACTCAGCACCATTTTCACCAAGATTTTGAAACTTAACTTTAAGTACTTTGACTTTAGTTGTTTTAGCTTCATAATCTCTGTGAACTAATAGCCCATGATAACTAGCATCGTACCATTCGCCACCGCCTTTAATGTTATACATTGTTGGTTCTTCCATCTTACCATCTTGACCTTTGTACATTTTAGTAGGATGTGCTACAATAAATGTAAGTACATCATACTTTTTGCAAAAGCTTTCGATCTTAGCTAGATAATCCATTGTATAACGGTTAACGTCATCTGAATGTGCGTTAACGTCTCTGATCTTATTAAATGGATCTAGAACTAAACATTTAATACCTTTACGTTTAACAAGCTCAGCGCCTTTACGTAACACAGCCTCTAAATTGTATTTATCCATATCAATAAAGAAGTAGTTGTCATTAACATGTTCAGTAACTTGATCCCATTTACTGCCACCAATATCACCTACACTAGGCATGTCTTGCCAATGCTTACGCATTAACTTGTGCGCGTGTAGATAGACTGGTTGGTTTTCTGGACTTGCATACGCAGTTTTCCAACCGTAAAGTTGATTATAGCCCACGACCATTTGGTCAACAAAGTCAGACTTCCCGCTACTGGGTACGCCAGTAACAGTAATAAACTGACCGGTGTAAGTAGAGAAAACATTATCAAAGTTTTTAAGTCCGATTTGAAAGCCTGGCTTAAACCCGTTTTTAACAAAATCTTTAAGTTCATCTTCTATATCTTTTAATGTAGACACGCCTTCAAGAGGTACGGGCCTAACGTTATCAATTACATTTCTTAGCTTTTCAGCTCCATACTTAACTAAATAATCGTTTGCGTCTTTACAGTCCTCGAAATCGACTAGATAACAAACTTCAGCGCCAAGCCTACGAATAAACTCTTGTTTAAGCGCTTGACCAGGTTCATCAGCATCTACAGCTAATATAACTTTTTGTTTGTCATCAAAATAGTCTATGCAATTATCTAAATAATCGAGATTGTTTGAGTTTAACGTAGCACCGTTAGGTACTGATATAACGTTTTTAACTCCCGCTTCGTGCATTGCAAGCACGTCCATTTCGCCTTCAACTATGACACAAGCGTCATAACCTACAACACTATTAATATTGTAAAAAACTTTTTCAGCGCCTTTATAAAGCTTAAAGTTTTTACGACCGTCACGGTATTTAATGTTTATAAGTTGATCACCTATAAAATAGTTGAACTGAATTGTATTCTCAGACTTGCCTGTTTGCGGCATAAACTCAGGACCTTCGCTTACGTGAAGATCCTGTAGAGTTTTGCTTGATATACCGCGTGCTTGAAACCAGTCTTCAACTTTAGTATGTATCTTATTTGATGATATAGTTTGAGGTCTAACATAGACCTTTTCACTAGCACCTTTACGTTGATACGTATGAAGTTGAAAGCTAGTATCACAATTGTGACAAGTGCCGAGACCACGTTCCCAGTCATAAGACGAGCACTTAGCTGTCTTATTACCAGGTTTCCTATCGTGAGAACACAAAGGGCAAATACCCTGTGTCTTCCCAACTTCTAGGCCATATTGATTGAAATTATCAATCGCAAATCCATTGATCTCTCTGTCTTCTACGTTCATCTACTAAAATGGTAAATCGTCATCAGCAACCGCTGCTGGAGCTGGTTGAGTAGCCATGTTATCACGTGGTGCAGGCTCGACATTATTGCCGTTAGTCCAAACAACTTTAACATTACCTAAGTAAGTCTTAGCTGCTTTAGCCTCACGTTCTTCTTTAGTTTGCTCAACGATAACCGGACCTTGGTTACCAAATTGATCAGTCTCATCGTTAATAGTAATACTTATAGGTAAATACTTACCTTTTTTACCATTGATGATTTTGTCCTTAGGTATCTCATTGAGATTAATGGACGTTTTAATAATACTAGCCATATTTTATAAAGTTTTGGTTAATAAATGTTGCTTGTGATCAAAATTTTCTGTATTGTAAAACAGTTCGTACGCATCACATGCTTTGCGTACTTTATCTTCGCCTCGTTTGTAAAAATCTGGCGAACAATCAAACAGACCTATTTGATGAGTTGTTTTATCTATTACCATAAATAACATCTCATATCCAAATAAAGTGCTGTATATAAAAGCTTGGCTGTCATAATTATACTTAGACGCTGACCATTGAAACTTATCAATATCACCTGTAGTTTTAAGATCAATAATCAACTTATCTTCATGATTAATTATATCAGCTTTACCTTTCCACATTTGGTCGCATATCTTTGCGACACGTGGTTCTTCATACTCAACTTGACCTAACACAGGTTTAATCAAGTCTTTGCATACATCGTTGTCCATGACAGCTTGAGTCATTAGTTCTATTTGATCAACCTCGTGTTTTAGTAAACACAATTCACCTCCAGATATTTCTTTATAAGCTTTTGTATTACGTGTTGAGGTTTCAACTATTTTAAAACTCTTTAGCTTATCAGGCTCTAATATTGCAGTATGAAAATATCCTCCAACTAAGAACGCCGGATTACTAGGCTTAGGTTTATGCAGATCTTTAGGATTTTTTAACAAAGTCGATATGTCAGAGTTGCTAAGGAACTGTTTACCAAAGTCGCCGTAGTAATGCTCGTCGTCTCTTAGTTTTTCTAGGATTTCTTTCATTATGCTAATTGCTTTAGTTGAGCTTGTGATAATTCATACTTCTTTTTAATAGCATCTACTGATCCGCCACTTTTAACAAAGTCAAGCGCTTTACTCATCTGCTCTTTAGTTATTTTAACTTTAGGCTTTTGTGTAACTTGCTGAGCTTTGCCGTGTTTGTTTGTAGCATCAGCATCTTCAGTATCATCAATTAAGAATAAATTACCAAGCGCATATTTTTTACCATACGTAGAAGCTGCGCCAAACTGTTGAGAAGTCTGCATACCTTTTTGATTAAGGTCAACGCCTACAATAGATGATGCGTGTATAGCATCGCTGCCATCGCTAATCGTAGCCGTAACTTTAAGCATTGGAACAGGCTCAGTGCCAACGATCTCTTCGCTAGTTGTTACGTATATATTATGTTGTAATAAAAAAGGCTTTACGCCTTCAAGAATGTCTTCAGCTTTACGGAAGTAGTACTTACCGAAACTATTGTATGAAGACTTTTTAGCTTTTAACTTAGTCTGTACATCAGCTAATTTTTTAGTTAAATCTTTCATTGGTATATTGGTTTTAGTTATATATATAGTTACATAATTTTTGTTACTTTTAACTAGTAACTTACAGGTAATCAGCTAGTTGCAAGTGACCAACTGCATTTTTTAGTTTGTCAAGAGCTTGTCGTTTCAACTGTGAAACGCGTACATAAGAGCTGTTACCTTTAATTCCTAAATGATTAGCTATTTCAGTAGCTGATTTTTTTTCGCTATCAATACCATAGCTCATTTTTATAACATCAGACTCTCTTTCTGTTAAGTTTTCATCTAGTATTTTAGTTATTATATTTGATAAATCTTCATTATTTAATTCTTCATCATCACTTGGAACTTCGTATATTAATTTTTTATCTTCTAAAGCTTCAATAGAAGTAAACACTGAGTTGAAAAATGTATCAGCAGCTTTTTTATCTTCATCAAACTTTTTACGTATTTCATTTAACTTGTGTTCAGGTATACGCATGCTACCACGATTGTTATCTATAGCTCTACGTATAGCGCCTTTAACTCTTTTAGCTAGAAAAGATTTTAATCTTTTTTCAGGATCTTCTGCTTCGTATATAGTTTTCCATATTATTTTATCTACAGCTTTTATAAGACCTATACTACCATCTTGTATCATATCTGTTACTGTCATTACACCTGACGCTTGATGTGACGTTGAAAACTTACGTGCTAAATTTTCTACAAGAGGCATAAACTTTGTTATAAGCTCATCTCTAGTATACTCGTCCCAGTACTTACCTTTTGGTTGAGAAGACTTTAAATCAGCTCTATATCTATTAAAGTTTTCTTGATTATATTTTTTCATTGTGCGAATATAAGTATTTTAATATTACAAAGATCAAATAGTTACTAACTCTTTATTGTTAATATCTGCTGGTTTAATAGTTCTTTTTCATTTTTTAATTCTTGACACATATGTCTATGTATCGTACGATTAGACACGCCTAAAAGCTCAGAAAGCTTACGTATTGTAATCTTTTGTTTATTGTCATGCATATCTATCATACATTGATATATATCATCTGGTTGTATTCTAGGGCTTTGACCTACTAACTGACCAACAATAGATAATTTCATTTCTTTTGTTAATCCACTAAACGGTTTAAATATTACTTTACGTAATTTATTTTTAGGTGGACGTTCAAGATCAGACACGCTAACAGCATATATAACTTTTTCTAAAAGTTTTTCTGATACATTAAACGTAACAAATCCATTTGGCTTATGTACTATATATTCTGCTAGTTGTACAAAGTCATCTTGGTTAAGATTAGGATTTAAATACCAAAGTACTAGTAAATGCCATTTAAGTGAACGATACGTAGTAATCTTTGCTGTTGATCTAAATAATTCGTAACACTGATGAGTACCATCTTTGTAATACATAAACTCTTTAGTATCGATGTCTGGCACATCAGTGACAGGATGCTGCCTGTATATAAGACGTTTATTATTTAGATATGTTAAATTCCTTTCATGTGACATTAGCCTGTTATTAATTATTTATTAGAGGCTGTTGTCACAGTCCTCAATGGTTTTAACGATGCAATAATAATTCTTTTACTCTTATCGTTAGCAAATTTAATTTTATTAAATTGCTTAATACGTTTCTTTAGGTCGTTGTTCATACAACTTTTCGGTTTTTAGGTTTGCAATATTCTTTTTATCATTAATGTAATAGTTCCAATAAGCTTGTATACTACAGTCATCTTTATATTCATCAGGCATACACTGTGGCATATCTGTTAGACCTGTTTCTAATATACCGCCTGGCAGCTTAGATAACTTATCTTCACATTTAATGATAGACAAATGCTTTTTACCATAACGTTTTTCATACTCTCTACCTAACTCCATCATGTGGTAGTATAGCCATGCGTAATTTTCGCCTGATTGCCTAGCCCATTTAGTTGATGGGTGGTTTCTGTGTGCCGGCTTGTATGGTACATCAGCATCTTCACCCATAATACAATGGTGTGCAGTACATAACATTTGAGCAGACTCAAGTATCATCTTAACAACATGTTTGTTGTATTGGTATTGAGCGGCTTTAACTGGGTCTTGGTGTAAATAAAATATATTCATAGGTTTTCTACAATTTCTTCTAATCGTTTAATATGTTTATTAACTAAATGGCATTTTTCATATTCTTCGCGATCTTGATAAAGATTTAATAGTGTCATTAGCCTAGCTAACTCACCAACTGCTTCATCATCTTCACGATCACATTGCCATGTTCTGTTGTCCCTTGGATCTGCAACATGATTAGCCACGCCATATATACGCCTAACTAAACTATCTGCTAAACCATCTATTAGTTGTCTTAATTGTTTATCTGTCATATTAATATTATCCATGAGTAGTCGTGTTTAGTTTGTATCTAAATATAAGATTACGCGCTTGACCTACAAATTCACAATGTTCTTTAGTTGTATGGTCGTATCTAAATATACTAATCCATATTTCACCTTTACCCCACCATAAATAATATGTATAGTTAAGGTCACCATGCTCACGGCCTGGTGTTTCTAAATATACACCGTGTGAGTCATTACTACATTTACCGTAATGTATACCTAGTTTTAAGTGTGTTAATAGCTGCGCTGCAAAACAGTCTATACCGTTATGTTTATTACCAACGTTGCGAATAAAATCTGCTAATGCAATACCTAAAAAGTCAGGTGCGCCGTCGTAGTGATGGTATATTTGGTGTGTGACTCTTGCTCTACCGCAGTCGTCGTATAGTTTAAAATCACTGAACGATACTCCTTCTTCACGCTCAGCAAAACATATTAGTGCTCTAGTTGCCATAGT
>Ga0208919_1000923_pt1 | contig 17941 bp, 28 predicted proteins | sample 4_EtaG_FD_184076 | JGI IMG/M metagenome (GOLD analysis project Ga0208919, IMG submission 184076) | Marine viral communities from the Subarctic Pacific Ocean - 4_ETSP_OMZ_AT15127 metaG (SPAdes) (version 3) | ecosystem: Environmental > Aquatic > Marine > Oceanic | place: Pacific Ocean | collected...
TCAAATTAAATGTAATCGTATCATTGAATATAGCCCTGGCTTATATTATCATTTAAAATAGCTAAGTCGCAAACTATCCCCTTTTGTGACATAAATAAACGATTTAGATAACAATTTCCCTAAAATAACATGGGTATGGTGTTATTATGTCTGATATTATAAATTATCCGACATAGTTAAGTACTTAGAGGTATAAGGAAGAGTATGGGAGAAATCAAAGACACCCAAAACAGAGAAATAGAAGACAACAACATCTACTCCCTCGACTACAGGGGGGAGACTTTGGCAGTCATCCGAGGGATGGAAAAAGCCCTTGAAACAGCTATCGCATATGAAAAGGAGCACGGATTTGAGGATGGCGATGGAAAAGTAGTAACTATAAATCTATTTGAAGAGGTCGAAGAATAATTAAAAAATGCAATTGGGCCATTATTCAACAACAAAGAAGGGGCGCCCTGTCTGGATGTCGCGGGCAGAAACAGAGAAATTTATCGCGTGTGGAACCTCGGAGCTATCTCGCCAAGTGATGCGGCTGCTATCTTTTGGCCTTCGGGTTTCAGAAGTGAGGAACTTAAACGATGGGGACCTCATCAATCGGGACGGTTGTTATTGGTTAATCATTCGAAAATCAAAAACCGGATACCGAGAAAACCCGGCGAGTTCGAAGGTAGAAAGTTACAAGTTCCCCTTAGTATCTCAACGGGGGACCCGGTTATCTACGCGGCAGATGCAGCGCTATGTCATTCAAACGGGGAAGGTATACGCGCAACAGTATCCCGAAGACATAGACGAAGAAAGTAAAACACATAAGGCGTTATATGTCCGCCCTCACGACTTCCGGCGATCTGCTGCCACTCAACTCCTTACAGGTGACGGAGGGGAGCCGTTAGACCCCAACCACGTCAAGACCTTTTTGGGGTGGAAGTTAGACAGTACCGTATTTTTAAACCATTATATTACTCACGCGGGGATCAGAAGCTCCCCAAAAATTACAGACGAGCGGAGTAAAAACTCCTTGTTTGATTAAAACGAGGATATTCCCGGGGGCCGCTAATGACGTACGAAACCCCGGAAAGTTCCGAATTGGATTTTTAAAGAGAGGATTAGAAAGACATTCTGGAAGTCCTCTCTACAAAGACATTTTACCAGTTAGCCCACCTTTTGCAAGTTAGGCGTTTTATTACTAGTGATGCATCGCCTTAAATGTATCGAAAACGATAGAGAGCGCCGTCTTTACTTTCACCCCGCCCACTGTCTGCCCCTAGTCGTCGGAAGCCATTCACGCCTTGAATGGGTTAGTTGACGGGGATCACCCCCAAACACACGGAAAAAGTGAACGTATATATACCCGTGTATGTGGTTCGTTCGAGCCTACGGCTATCAGTTTAGATATAACTAAATTTTTTTATAGTTATACCCGTTCAAACGGAGGGGGTTTGACCCTCGGGATAAAAAAGCCATTCAAGGCTTGAAGGGGTTTGTTGAATGGGTTCATGGATGAGACACCTCTATTTTAAAACCCCCATCTTTTCGATTAGAATCATCATAAAAATGATGACCCTCAATCAATTGATAAAAATCGTACTGGTGGCTATATTCGAATTCATCGAGAACCCAATCAATTGGGGTAAATTCGCTCATTTTCCCCCCCTAGAGATAAATAACTCATTTGCATAATTTGGGGGTGAGTAAATCTTTTTTAATTCGGCATAGGAGTGATATTGTTTTTCCCGGTGATATTTTCGGTCCTCTGCTTCGGTGTGTTCATCTGGACCATATAACAACCCACCAACGGAGCCAATAATAAAGATGGTTTCAGCGTTCCCGGTATGGGCGAAACCTTCTTTTTTATCTGATACCTTCCCGGTATATTCTCGGGCATGGTGGGCCATTCCTTGGGGTTCGATCTCTTGGACCGTGTCCATCTCAAACCGAACGATTCCCCCATCTGTTGCGATGTGGTTCACGTTCCCGACTTCACATAACAACTTAAACGCCCGCTTGATGTGTTGGGTTGTTATGTCCATATTGCGGCGACGGTCAAACCATTTAATAATTCCCGACCCCGAGCCCGTTTTTAACACATTGGGCAAAACATCCGGTTTTTTATATCCGCCCGAATATCTTTTTATTTCAATTCCGACCCCGAGCATCTCATAATAAAAATGGGCGATATCAATGGCTATTTTTTGGGTTGTGTTGAACTGGTTGGTATTCCGCCCAATTGCTTCCCAATGCCCCTTATAGTCTGCTTGAAGCATCTTTTCAAATTCTACGGCTTGGGGCCTATTTTGTAAAATAAGTTTGTGTAGCTGTTTTATTTCGGCTTCAAGTGCCTGAATGCGTTCTTGGTCTGCGCGGCGTTCTTGTCGGTATGCATTTAGCCACTTGATAGAGACATACTCATCAGAGGGTTGATTTAACTCCCCAGAGCTCTGAAGGTGTACTGTATCAAAAGACATTCAAACCACCTCCCAAGTTGAGGGACCTGAACCTCTTCGAAACCGTCCCGGTCCGGGCGATCCTTTTAGGGGTTCGGCTCCCGGTAACTTTTGGGCGATGGTTTTATCCCTCCCCCCTGATAAGGGAGAAGTCCCACGGTACAAAGACACCCGGAGACAATGACAACACAAACGCCCGAGATTCTCGCCCATAAAAAGCAAGATCTTACACGAAAAAGAGAACTGATAGAAGAACAACCCGACCCACGATTTAAAGAGCTGCTCAAAGTGTTTTTGAGAAAATTGGAACTTGATCCGGCTAGGTATGGGATGTTTCGAATTGATAAATACCTCGGAGATCTTTTTTATCTTTCCAAATATACCCCGTTTCCCATTTATGAGGCTTTCACCTCGAAGGAAAAGGCCGAAGAAATAATCATTATAATTAATAATCAAGAGTGGAGCGAGTGGACGAAAAGGGACCGAAAGCTCGCCCTTAGAAAGTTCGCCGAGCTTTGTCTCGATGGTGTCCCGGAATCCTTGGAGTGGATTAATTTGAACCTCCCCAAAGACTACGACCCAACTCCGACCCTTGAAAGTCTTTTTTCCTATAATGATATTATTGAAATGGCTCATTCGTGCCATAACCCAAGAGATCAAGCGATCCTTATGGTGGCTTTTGATATTGGCCCCCGGCCTTTCAGTTTCGAAGGGATGAACGTGGGAGATATCACCGTCGAACTTATCGACGGAAAGCCCCCCCGAGTTTCTGCATTTATCCGATTCGATAAAGTCAACGCCCGCCGAACGGTTCCGGTTACGCTTGGCGCTCCTTGGTTGATTCAATACCTCAAAACCCACCCCGGACGCCATGACCCCGGCGCCCCGTTGTGGCATGGCATGGGAAGGAGAGGAACATCCCAACGCCTCAACTCGAGCGCTATCCGAAAGGTGATTTATTCCGCTGCTTCCCGTGTGGGAATAGATCGAACGGTCAAACCGTGCCATCTCCGAAACCTTCGAAAATCTGCGGCCTCGTTTAAGGCTTCGGCGGGAATGTCTCAAACCCATCTCGAAAGCGTTTTCGGATGGAAGCGGGGGAGTAGATCCTCCGCCAACTATATCGCCCATTTTGGCCCTCAACTGTTGGAAAACTCTATTTTGGCGGGGATGGGATTGGAGCCTCGAGAAGAAACCACCCAAGCCCCCCCGATTCGAGAATGTGCTCGTTGTGGGTATTTTACCCCCGTCCATGACTTGTATATCTCTTGTATGAACTGCGGACTTGTTGCCGATGATATCGGGCTTCATCTCCACGGGGAGAAGTTGGCCCAAGCTGAAAGCGCTCTTATCCATCGAGCCGCCGAAGATCCGAGCCTCTTGGAAGTCTCGGAGTTGTACAAAATGATCGCCCAACATCCGGACATCGTGGAAAGGGTAAAGCGTGAGATTACTCACTCGAGGACCTCCTCACCTGTTCACGTTCCAACAAACTAAAGGCAATCTTTCGAAAGGTTTCCGAAGGATGATTAAGGGCCATGTCCTCCAAACCTTTAATATCTGTTTCTGTATAGATTTCTTGAAATCCGCTATCTTTTTGGTGCGTCGTCTTATAATTACAATTGTCTCTCATTGTTTCACTTCCGGATTAAATTCTCTGGGGTGTCTTTGGACGATGGGAGACTCCTTTTATTACTCTTGAGAGAGTTCCCGATCGTTTGATTTCACTTAGAGCGTAAAATCCTATCTTCTTAATGCGTATATATATATAAAAACCTTTGTACGACAAAATAAAACAAAAACACCGGATAAGTGAGCTTTTCTACCTCGATAGCGAGGCTTTCACTATGGCCAACTCTAACCAAACCGCGCAAGAAACACCCATAATACCACGACGGGGCGGCCTTAGTGAACTCGCCGGACATGGTCCTGTATCAAACTTTTTAAAAAATCCCCAAACCTTCGGGTATTGGCCCGACTGGTTTCGTCACATAGATTTTAGAATCATGATGTTGTTATATAACACGCGAAGCCCTTCGAATATGTCCCACGGGTTGGCAGTTTCTCGGAGTGTAATCGCCCACAATTTGGGGTATGCTTCGCTTAACCATATCCAAGAAAGAACCGATTTACTCGCCGAGCATGGGTTAATTGATATTGTCCAATTGGACCCGTCCAAAGAACGACAGACCCGAGCGGGCGAACTGTTGCGAATTTCCCGTATGGGGTTGTTAGCAATTGAGGGAAAAATGACTTTTGAAGACGTTTCCCATCGAACGGAAAGGGGAACAACAGAGATTGAAGAGTATTCCCTCGAGTACATTGTCCGGGAGGAGTTTGAAAAAGTCTTTTCGGTCGCGTGGGCCGAAGCAAAGGAGGAATTTAAACAACTCCATCAAAAGGAAAATAACAGAATCATGGCGGAAAACTTGGAAAGGTATAATGTTAGCAGAAAGGAAAGTCGAAATTTAAACGCAAAAGAACGAGCCGAACAATTTGATTTATTTAAAGGTGAAATTTTAACCATGATAAAAAAACAAATGCAAACTGATAGAAAATTTTACGAGGAACTTAACAGGGATTTATTCAATGAGTTTGTCGGGTTTGAACAGGAGAAATAAGAATCCACCACCCAAACCCAATTAAAATAATTAAATGCGCAGAGACATCAACATACCCTAGCAATAATAACCACTGTTTAGATATTTCAGGATGTGCAAAAATGAATCGTTCTATAGCAGTTATTATAACTACCAACACCACACCCGCAATTGCAATTCTAACAGGCCCGGGGAATAGATATTGATATTTCCACGCTTTACCCCGTGCCATGTCAATAGATAAATCACTTCCAGAAGTAAACAAAACCAACCCAATTACAAAAACATAGGCCCACACCGGAACGGGGTCAAATACTGCCCACGCAAAACATAGGGATAAAAAAGCAAAGATAATTGGAGCAAGTCCAACCAATCTTGTTTGCATATCTGTTGATTTGTGGTCATATCTCACCTCTAACTCCCACAATAACAAAGACGGTTGCAACCCAAACCATTTAGCCACCGCATAATGGGCCATTTCATGCAAGAATATTGCAACAAAAAAAGAGAATAATATTTCCCACATTAACGGCCTAGACGACGAAGAACGAGGAACAATCCACCAGCTATACACCCGATCAACGTAATGTAAATGAATTGGGAAAATAGCCCGTATGAAACCGCAGAGTTAAGCAATATCGCAGAACCCCCAATAACCAACCACACCGCAACCGGAACAACGGAACGGTGTTGAATTGTCATTCCCAAAGCCAATGCACCCAGTACCAACACGGGGAAGCCCAGTTCTCCAATATGTGTTGTGTACGGACATAAGATATAATAGAACTGGCCTGCATAAATCGCATCGATAACAGAAGTGATATCAGAACACGCCATTATATATCACGTCCTGTTATGAGAAATGCAACGCTACAGATCCAGAGGAAAGACAGGGGCCACCCCAGAAATGTTTCGATCCACAGGGGGACGCCGGGGATGCTTGCCAAAACTTTAGGCCATATAAAAATGAAATCCCAAATCCCAACAAAGATTTGTAAAATTTGAATATTGGCTAAAAATGATTCAAAGGAGTTTGTTGAAAGGTCCACGTTGGTTGCTTGGTCGTTAATGTCGTTTGTTGCTTGCATGTCGACACTTGCGTCTAATCCCAATACTTCGGGAATCCCTGCGGAAGCTAATGCAAATAGACTCATGTTTAAAATGAATCCAAGCAATACGACCGAAAACGCTATCTGTCTAATTTTTACCATTTTAATAATCCTCCTTTCCGATCATGTACAAGACGGATATTAACAACCCTAAGAAAATCAACCCACCCGATGCAGTAGGCCCAAGATTTCCGAACGTAATAACACCCCCAACCCATAACAACCCTGCCAACGCCGATATGATTAAACCAGCAAGACCGACACTTACAATCCCCGCAGCTGCTCCGGCCACTACTGTTAAAATGCCTATACCGCCCAAATTTAGCCAACGTGAGTCAATTGGAAGGGGATCTGGTACCACTGCGCCAAAACGGGTCATTAAGTCCGTCCCGCCAATGTATGTACCGTTTGAAACTCCCGACCATTTTAACTGAAGTGTTGAGTTTGCACTACTTGCATTTAACAACACACTTTCGGAAAATGTCCCACAAGCAATTGCACAATTACCCGTCGATGAATGGATAACAGAATTGTTATCAAAATAACTTACATTCCAGATAAGATTGGTCGTCGAAGATCGAGTATCATTAAAAGAAAATCGAACCGTGGCCGGATCGTTTATCAACGAAGTATTCCACACAAACGATTTTCCCGAAGTGTCAGCTGTTATGTTTATATTTTTAATTTCCAAAGTAACAATTTGATTCCCAACGGTATTTTTTGCAATGAAGGTTCCTAATGATCTTTCATCGCCACGGCTGTTTTTGATTTTTAATCGGTACATGACCTCAGTTTCTAAACTCGTAGCGTTCCAAAGCCCACTATTTCCCACCCTCGAGCCGCCAACGGCTAACCACCGAGTAGATGTTCCATTTACAGTATCATAAGAACTGGAATTTATCGCCCTGAAAATTTCAAAGGCGGTATTATCATCCGGTCCATACAACCCGGTTTGGTCTGCTAAAATAAATGTGACTTCACTTCTTGGTTTTACTTTCTCCAACATGAAGGCGGTCGATTGGACACTCAAATCATCAATAAGCGTCGTCATATTCCTATGGTTCGGGGCTTGGGCCATAATAATAAATGATTTGGAGAGATCTAATTCTGTTAAATTAATATAACCAATCCCCGTACTATTTTTAGAAAGTACAAACGGATCGTCTTTATCTACATCCTCGTAAAAAATGACAGAGATTTTGGCATCGGTTATCAGACCATGGGGTGGGGTCTGATTGCGTAAAAACAGCGTCCCCAATTCTTGCAATGCAACATGTACATTGGTCCCCGCTGGAACCGAAAAGGTAGCAACTCCGGTTGCGTTAGCCGTGGCGACCGCATACCCTTTATTTGAAATTGGATCGACCAGACCATATGACTTAAAGGCGGTTAAATTTGAAACTTCCATAAAGTTAGGACCCGCCCCGGTTGTGTATGCTAAATCTTCTTTGTAACTATCTTGTGGGATAACGGAGGTAATATTGATATGGCTAAATGTCCCGTTGATTTTTAAAGGGGTAATTCGTTGACCTGCGGCATTTGGAGAGTCCGGAATAAATGTCAGGTTTCCATTATTAACCCCAACTGTGGCATTTATCCACCCAGTACCTGTCCCATTCCACAACCCATTCTGAATTGTTGCTGTTGCATTATCTCCAACAAACGTCGTATTTAATACCGTTGTACTTCCTGCATTGGGAAACAACGTTCCCGTTTGTATGATTTCAGGATTTGGACCCCCTACGGTAACATTTACGTTGCTTGTAGAATGGAAAGTTGTCCCAGGACTTGCAGTCCAATAACTTGCAGCCATTCCAACGGCAGAACCACAAATTAAAACAATTAAAACAATTACTAACAATCTCCGAGGCGTCCATTTTGCCGGAGTAAACATGTGTAATTTCATCGTTTTATGTAACTCTCCGGTATGTATTAAAAAACAGACCTGTATTTGATTTGGCATAAAAGCCAATTCCTGTCTTTGCGCTATGTGACCCCCCATCGGTTCCGGTTGGTTGACTGGTAAGAATAGACAACCCGGTTCCTTTATCTATGACATCACAAATAATATCTGTCGTCGAATCTTTCCAGTCGATTTTAACTTCCCACCATCCCGACGGGGTAGAACTAAACGTGCTACTATCAATTGTAGAAGGAGCCCCACCAGAAGCCTTTGCAAGTACACAAGTATTATTTTTGGGGTCTACTTGTAGCCGTAAAGTATTCGATTGACTATCACACCCAAAATACAAAATGCACTGATTAAATGTCCCCGATCCGGGGAGAGAATTAAAGTAAACGTCAAGAGAAATTACGTCCCCTTCATCGGCTTTAATTGTGGCAGAATTTCCAGTGGTAGAAAGTAAGGTTGCAGCCGTCCCACTTGACATGGTCAATGATTGCGGACTGATGCTTGTTTGGGCCGTGCTTGTTGAATACAACGCCCCCGAATAATTCACATCGTAATTAGCCGTACTAAATGAACTGAAATCCGTGATTAACGTGTATGCAGGAGCAAACGAAGCTGCACTGTGTCCTTCTAATGTCGTACCCCCGCCTACGTCTGAATAACATTTTATAAAAGGTCTGTCGGGCGTACCGCCTGCGGGGTTAGCCATCGGGATAAATCCGACGTTGCCATCTACTCGTACCTTTAACACTTCATATATGTCTGCGCCTGAGTCTCCCAACTCAAAGACGGGAAGCTCTTGCATCCCCGTTGCCGTATAAACTTTAACAGTCCCAATTTGTGCCATAATAGATTCTCCTCAGTCGCTCGTGGTATCGTAATAAAAATCACCAACTACTGTACTGGGGTTCGTGCCTGCGTACAACGGTAGCACCATGCGATTCGTATTTTGTAAGTCGCAAATATCACTGGATAAATCGATAACCGTTGTATCTGATGGCCCTTCGATTTTTGCATATTGCCCACTGTTCGCTGAAACCTGCCCCTGGGACGTCGAAGCGCTCGCAATTCCTGTTGCGGCTAACCCAACTCCAAGCGCTCCGGCAAGTCCTAAAACCGCCCGACGGCTTGAGCGGTGGCCCTCTTTGGCTTCAATTACATATTCTACTAATTCAGCCGCAGTGACGTTCGATTTTTGACAAGCTGTTTCTAATTCTTCAATAAATGTACTTTTTCCCATAAAGTTAATATATCCTTAAACATAATTATACTTTTCCCCAAAATATTAATATCTGGAACACCAGATATTAAATATGCCAAAATCATCGATCTTGGTTATTGTGTTAGGACTGGCGCTTTTTGTTGCAGTTATTGCAGCAGCTGCACCCATGGGTGCACAGACCGAAACCGTAACAGAGACTTTTTCGCCTGCTGTGGGGGCTTCTGGCGTTTTACTTAACGAAAGTTTAGTCCCCAACGCCTTTTATGACCCATATCCTATTGTGTTAACAAACAGTTCTGGAATCCAGAAGTTAACAAAAGAGGGAACCGACTATGTTTGGAACAATAACGGAACGATTGCAAGCGTGTCCGGGGGTATGTTAGACGGAGTAGGTAGTGCAACTATCACTTATAAATACAGCCAACAAAACAAGCTAACCAGTGCCTTCACTGGGACGTTTGCGGGGGTTGCGGGTGGACTTCTCCCCGGACTAATGTTGGTTGTGGTGGTTATGGGATTATGGGGAGTAATACGGAGGGTTTCGGGATAATGGGAGTTGATGTTATTTCTTTTTGGATGATAACAATTTTAGGTGGGTTAGCTGCATATGTTGTCCTTACTAAACGGGTAGAAAATAAAATATTCTTCGCCCTTATATCGTTGTTTTTCTTTACCGTTTCGGCGTTTTCTGCTTTCGGTGTAGATGTGCAGTCTAACGGCGTTATCTCCACATATTCTTATCCAGCGGTTGGAATTATTTCATTTGTTTGTGCTGTTATTATGCTAACTGGTGTGTTAGAAGAAGCGTTCGATATTACCATTTTGGGAGGTCGATTTTAATGGCCACTGTTCCCTCTTCTGACCGTCAAATCGTTGCAGTTGAGACGGGTGCAGTCAATGGTCGTAATCCCGGCTATTACTATGTCGATACCAGACCAGGAGCAGAACAAAAGTTGTTATTTCAAAGAACAAGTACAAGCGACGTTTACGCAAAAACACAAGCGGGACTCCCTACATCTGGAAAGTTTTTCGGAAAGGGGGCAGGAGGACCTGAAGGGGTTGTTACTATTAGGCGTGAAGTCCCAAGACCAACCCAACCCCAAGAAATGGCAGAGACTGTTTACGCATCGGAAGTCCGGCAAGAATTAGAATTCAACCCACAAAGTCGATTGGCCCAAGAATACGGGATGTATGTACAACCCGACACGTCAGATATCACCAGGGAATACGGAGGACCGGGAATTGTATATACGTCGGGGTATAGCCCGGAAGAAGTCCGGCAAGCAATAGAATTTGAACCACAAAGTATTGCAGCTCGTCGGTTTGCGCCCGATACTCGAAGACAACGGGAGGAGTTTGAAACAAGACCGTTTATTCAACAAGATTTACAGCGTGTGCAAGAACAAGCCCTGGGGCCAAGTGGGGCGCCATTTGATGTACTTGCTCCGGGTCCTCAAGCGGTACAAGATGTTTTTGGGGATCGATATTGGTATAATTTGATCGAAGAAAAAGAGGAAATGTATAGAGAGAGAGCAGAAGCAGTTGTAACGAGGGGTTTTTTTCCAGGGCCAAGGTCAGAAGCATTTGTTACTAGTGCCGTAACGGCAGCGCCTTCACTTGTGGCAGGAACCTTTCGAGGGGGTTTGGATTTAACAGCCGGGGCGGTTGATATCGTAGCAACAGGAAGAGAGCTTGGACCCGCTGCAAGAACGGAAAGAAGAAAGGAGCTTACCGATAGAGAACTTGATAATCTCCAACAAGATTTAAAAGATTTAGAAACATTTGCAAGATCCGACCCATTAACATTTGCAGCCGTAGCAGGTGGTTCAATTGTAGGAACGGGCGTTCCTATTGCTGCGGCACCTAAGAGCCTTAGGACTGGGTTAACTCGTGCAATACAACCAGGAGAGCAAATATTAACGGAAGTTGGGGGAAAACTTCTTGGGAAATCCAGATTAGAACGAATACCCGGTGGAACATTAGACATTGAAGAAATAGTAATCGGATCATTCTTAAAAGAAAGGCCAGTGAGCAAACGAAAACCAAGTCCATTTGCAGATTTAGAAGTTGAAATAATAGAACAGCCCCCTCTAGAACTCGAAACGCAACGGGAATTTGCAGAGTTGGAAAAAGCAATTGAACGGGGCGATTATAATTTCGAATTTTTAATGGTTGGCGCCCCAGTTGCGCTGAAAGCCCAGCGGGCAAGAGGAGAATTTCCAGGAATAGTACGAACAATGGAAGTTAGACAAAGGTCACGCCAAAGGGGAAAAATGAGAGGCGAACAGCGGTTCCGCCCCATCTCCGAAATATATCGTCAAGAGCAAAAACAACTCCAACGCGAATTGGAACAAAGTTTTGAAGTTGGACGAACCAGAATGGAAATGGCATTTGAACCTACTGTGATGGAGCAAGTTCGAAGGCGTCAAGAGATACGAAAGCGGCCAGAGGTTACACTCGAGACGATTGTAGAGCCAATAACTTTTGAACGGACACGGATAGATGCAGATCAGAAATATTGGCAAACTGAAACGCAGCGGTTCCGACAAGAAACAACATTCGAACCCCGAGAATTAGAACTCGAAATGTTAAAAGAAATAGAACAAGAGCCAAGGAGAAAAAGAAGAAAACAGAAAAGGAAAACAATTAGCCGTGACGGTGGAGAAGAATTCGACATCAGAGCATTTACTAAGGAACTTAATTTCGATGTAGGAGATTGGGAAAAAGAACTAAAAATATTAGATAATAAACTAAGGAATATAAAATAATGTCAGGAAATAAACCACTAACAATGTTCGCTGCAATTCTAATGACTGCGGCGATTCATTTAGTTATCGACCCTATAGTAACTGGATTAATAGGGAATGTAGATTGTACAGGAAAAATAGCAGAATGCGCAACGTCACTTTCGTATGTTTCCCTCTTTTGGGATCGGTTTTTGTACTTTGTTATCTTTTTAATCATTGTGTGGTATATTGTGGCATCTATTCGAGAAGCAACCCCAGGGGGTAGGTTCTACGAATGAGAATCTTTGGCGCCATCGCCTGGTTAGTATCAACGGTTTTTGCAGTTGTGCTTTTCCTTGTTGTTTTTCCTGATGTTTTTACTATTGTAGGCTCTACCGCACTTGAAACGTCCAGCAGTTCGACACTTGGGGGCAAGACTATAGAATCACTTATTGGAAATGTATACAAATTAATCGTCTATGTTCCATTGTTAGTGATGGGATTTGGTTTATATTATGGATTATCGCTCATAATGGAACGAGAACGGATTTCTGGTAGATTTTAAAAAATTCGGCTTTATATTTTAACGTAGTGCGTTTTGTTTAATGTAGCCAATGGTATTAGTTATTAAGAATGTTAAAGACCAATTTGGTCTTGTTTCAGCCCGAGGGCTGGTTTTACCTGAATCTGTTAATTACGAGCAATATCACACTAGCGACCAAAACCAGAACAATGATAGGAGCAAGCTCCATGGCCTGTGAAAACACAGTTGTTGCGTTGGTTGAGGCCCCCGCTAATTGAGTATTCGAGGGGGACGGCAACGCGTTTTGAATTTCGCTGTATATGAGAATCACTAAAATTATGACAATTCCTATGATTCCCGCATTGATTACCGAGCTTGCCTGCTTCGCAACGTTATATTTTTCTCGTACTGTTTCGAGTTGTTTTTTAAACATAGTTTCACTTCATCCCACCGATGGGATAGATGGGTATAGAATCCGATATATTAATAATATAAGGATGATAATACACTGTATACAATTGTGTACATTGTATGAACTCCGCAAAGGTTTAATATGAGCATATCAACCAGCGTCACAATTCGCATTCCTGAATCTATGCTTGAGGATGTGGATGTATATAAATCAGAACGGGCCGCTAAGTATGCTGGCTCGAGGTCTGCGGCTGTCGTCGATTTGATAGCCCTTGGACTGTATGAAAAGTCAAACAATAACCATATCAATCGATCATTTGGTAGAACAACTCAAAACGTTATTATGTTGATAACAATGGGGTTGTTATTCTTTACCGTTGTTTCGATGTCGTCATATGCGCGGGGAATCCTTGCGTGGGAGTTATTTGTAATAGTGTTATCTACTTCGTTCCTTTTTGTGATGATTATCATTGCAGAGGAGTTACTAGTGAGGGTTTCACAGTGACGGACTGGGCAGATGCGGCAAATACAACGGTCGAGGACATTTCAATTTATAAACAGTTTACAAAATTGCAACTTGTAATGGATTTAGACCGTCAAATAAAAGAAACAATTAATACCATTTATTTGGTGAAAAATGATGTTGATCCACGCGATGTATCAAGTGCATTTAGAAAGCAATTGGTTATGTTGTTAATTGAATTAGAGCCACAATTAAAACGGCACAGAGAACATGTTAAAAAAGAGGGCAACTATTGGGATGGTCCTTTAGATATTGGCACTGTTTCAATACCGGAAGATGCGATAACATCGAATGTTAAAAAAGAAGATTTGCACTTAACCGGGTTAAAATCACTTGTAGAGTTACCCGACCCGATTTACATTTTGAGAAGTGTAAAAACAAAAGAAATTGGATTGCCCACCCGATTAGTAACTGTTAAAGAAGAGCTTCCAATCCCTTTTGAAATTTTATTAAAATCATATCGATATTTAGTAGACTGGTCTTCGCAAGTGGGTTTGGGAATATCATTGTTCACGGAGGAGTATTATAAAATATAATGGAATCTTTCAAGGACCACGAACTTTTTAAACGGGTTTGTGAAGATGTGGATGGAAATCGTCAGGGTGATGCAAAAATACTCATCGATTCGAGGGATTCGAGAACTGGAAGTGCGAAAACAACCTGTGCGATCCAATTGGCATACTTATTCGCAGAACATTTTGGTTATGAGCTACAATTATCAGATTTTACACTCAGCCACAAGGCTTACTTAAACCGATATCAACGAGAACACCCCGGGAAAGAACAAGTATCTATATTGGTTCATGATGAATTGTCGGGCTCCGGAAGCGGTGATGCAAGACGGTTTATGTCAAATAAAAATGTTAACTTTGCAAGGGCGTTAGAAACCAGTAGGGTTCGACGAGTAATCACTCTATTTACAACGCCCAATTTTGGCTTTGTCGACAAAAAAATAAGATTGTTAGCAGACTATCGAATCGCATGTAATCCCCGGCCTTTGGGGACGGGCAGAGCCTACAAGGTGGGAAATACGTTTGCAAGTGGAGAACTTCGTTTACGTCGGCTTCCTGGGAACATTACCTGGGACGCATTACCGGAAGACGATCCTTATTATGAACATCTCAATAAACAAAAAGATAAATTGAATCGAAGTCGGTTATACTCATTTGATGAAATCGACAAAGAGGACGTAGAGAAAAAACCCCTTGATCCAAAAGACATTGTCAGGGCTGAAAAGGTAGAAACGATACTACGCATGAGGGAACAAGGAATGAGCTACCGCAAAATCGGACCACTCGTGGGGATACATCATTCGACAGTTCCCGACTGGGTAACCAAGTATGGTCCTAAGGTGTCGTCGCCTTAGAAATCTTAAGTAATAAATATATGAATCATGTTATCTGAATCCGAACTAATCAAATTACAAACTGAGAATCAACAACAACAACAAAATCTATCTTTGGCTCACTCGCTGTTAGCCGATAGGAACAACGACCACTTTGATAAATTAATAACTTCAAACATTCCAGAAGCTTCTGCAAGACAGCTTGGAATACTACTGGCAGGAGATCTAGCTTTATCTAATTTACAATATGCGAAAGTGGTTGAGACTGAATGGATGACGAGGATATATGGTTTAATTTTTGAAGCCATTCACCCCCGTCAAGAAAGTTGCATCCAAGGAGACTTCCGAGCATTCCTTATGGATTCCGAAGAAGATTGCATCGAAGCGCTGGACGCTTCAAGTAAATTAGTTATAAATGAGATTTTAACACTTATTCAATCCAGAATAAATAGATCTCTCGATGGATGGCAACAAGAAAAGATAACCCAAACGCTTGTGGTTTCTGAAACGAAAAGTACACAAGATGATCGAGAAGCCCCTCGACGGAGGTTATTCGGATGAGTTTTCCTGCGATAACAGAAGAACAGGAAAAAGAAATAATAGATTACTATTTTACAAAAGGATACGGACAAGATGCCACGGCGCGGAGGGTGGGAGTAAGTAGGAGTACAGTCAGGAGAATTATTAACCAGGAACCTAAAGAGGTTTGGTTTAAGTATTGGGGGAAAATCTGTAGATGATAATTTGGTTTTTACTGGGGTTAATGGTGGGGTTATTGCTTTTTCTATTGCCAATTTTAATTGGTCCAAAAATACCTGCCGGATATCGGTATCGTTTGAGTTCAATTTATTTTGATATGGCTTGTAGGGTGTTTAATAGAATTGTTATCTTATCAAAAAAACATGGTCAATTGGAATTCTTTTCCTCGGAATATGACCCAATAAAACAAGCTGAAAAAATAAACCTTGGGGACGATGCTTATTTTGAAGACCCCTACAATGGAGCAGTTTCATATCTAAATAATAGAGAATGTATGTTTACAGATGAGAGAGTTTCTTTTATTTACAATCCTATGATTGCCACATGTGCGGAACATTTACAAACCTTGTTTCGGTCAGGAAACTATAAAAAAACATTTTCCGATCCTACATCAGAAACAGAATTCACCGCGTATTGTGGCCATTTATATATTCCAAGTAAACGCAGTTTTACAAACTTAAAATCTGTTACCAGCTTGATGCCTGCTTCGGCACCTCCCAACTTACCAAGTAGCGTCGAAAGGTACGTCGAAATTAGTCAACGGGAATTTAAAAGAAATATTCCATTTGTAGAAATCGGGGCGGCAATTACGTTTTTCATAGTGGGGTATGGTGTCGGAGCTATCTCGATGTTTATGTTAGAAAATAATCCAGTTCCACCTGGAATTGTAGATGTGCTTCCGGTGTTTATTGGAGGGTTCCTATGATATTGTTTGGAGTTGGGTTGGTTATTGGATTTAGTTTTTTTCTATTAATAGCCTATGGATTGGGTGGCACACTTTCACCAAAATTGGCGACCCCAATTGGTCGCGTGTTGTTTACCATGGGGTCTTTGGTAAACGATGGAACCGCAATGGAATTTACAGGACAAGAATATGTACTTAGCCCGATGAAAAAAGAAGGGAAATTTTGGAAAATGTTTTCTGACGGTGAATGGGTTCATATAACCGATGCGGATTCATATGGTCAAGTTTCACGGGTTGGGCTTCGACCGTTTGGGGTAGTGTGTAGAAAAAATGAGGAGGTTTTTTCAGATGTATATTACAGATCTTTACCCGGGAATGAATACGACAGTGAAAATTATATCATGCCGTCACGGGCTTCAATGCGGGCGTTTATGCCTAAAATTTGGTATAAGTGGCACGGAGACGAAGGCCATATAATATCATTAACAGAATTAATGTCGAGATTAAAACAAGCAGGAAGTACAACCATTGGGGAAAAATCATTTGTTGAAGCATTACAAAGGTTCGCGATAAGTGGATTTGATGGACTTTCTATAGGGTTTGCTTTGTTTTGTTTGGCTGCGCTTTTAATTGGTGTTTTAGGAAGTTGGTTGATGCTTGGGTAATGATAACGAGAGTGTTATACAAACCGTTAGAGCACATCATCGGGGCTATGGCTCCTGGACTATGGCCATATTATAATCCCTTAGAATTTGTGTTTAAAGAAACAAAGTTGCGCAGGATTTGGAATCCTTCAATAACCAGGGCGTTAATTGTCGAGTTCTATATCGACAATAAATTGATTCGAACTGAACAATACCCACCTTTACGTGGTTTTTGTTACGGTGGCCCTCAAATTAAATGTAATCGTATCATTGAATATAGCCCTGGCTTATATTATCATTTAAAATAGCTAAGTCGCAAACTATCCCCTTTTGTGACATAAATAAACGATTTAGATAACAATTTCCCTAAAATACCCCGGGTTTGGTGTTATTATGTCTGATATTATAAATTATCCGCCATAGTTAAGTACTTAGAGGTGTAAGGAAGAGTATGGGAGCAATCAAAGACACCCAAAACAGAGAAATAGCCATAGCAGAGATGTTAGATGAATTTATTAAAAGTAAAGAGTTGGTAAGCAAACTCGCACGTAGTGGTGTGGGGTTTTCTTTATGGAGTAAATACCCCTATCAATTTGAGATAAGTCACGTAAGAGCTGAATTTGAAGAGACTTTTGAATATGGGGAGATGCATGGTATCGTACTTAATCCCCCTGAAAACGGGGTTATGTCTTGGGTAGATGATAACTTCCTTCATGCATGGTTAGTATATCAATACTATACACAAGTAGCAGAAGTAGAAGCAGTCATTCTGTGGGATATGGGCCATCCCGATGAAGAAGACCACAATCTTTGTTATTGTGTATGGGCTGACACAGAGGAGTTACTCTAAGAATAATTAAAAAATGCAATTGGGCCATTATTCAACAACAAAGAAGGGGCGCCCCGTCTGGATGTCGCGGGCAGAAACAGAGAAATTCATCGCGTGTGGAACCTCGGAGCTATCTCGCCAAGTGATGCGGCTGCTATCTTTTGGCCTTCGGGTTTCAGAAGTGAGGAACTTAAACGATGGGGACCTCATCAACC
>Ga0208919_1000925_pt1 | contig 17933 bp, 15 predicted proteins | sample 4_EtaG_FD_184076 | JGI IMG/M metagenome (GOLD analysis project Ga0208919, IMG submission 184076) | Marine viral communities from the Subarctic Pacific Ocean - 4_ETSP_OMZ_AT15127 metaG (SPAdes) (version 3) | ecosystem: Environmental > Aquatic > Marine > Oceanic | place: Pacific Ocean | collected...
AACATGGAAAATGGATGTGGAGTCTGTAGTTATGGATAGAGCGTGGTGGGATTTCGATATGTTAGAGGGTGGAACCCTTGATGATGTTAAGAAGGATGTATCAACCCTACTGAGCCGTATTGATGGTGATGTGAGGCTTGTTTTCACAGGCAGGGGATTTCATGTTCACCAATTCTTTGATACCCCTGTAAAGGGAACAGCCATAGCAAGGCACATAGACCGCTACCAACGACTACAGGCGCGAGGGCTAACAACACTTGATGGTGTAGGATTCCCTCAGAAACTTACACGCATTCCTGATACTTACAATCCAAAGAGGGGTAGATGGGCGGTAAATATAGATGCGTCTGCATTTAGAATTGACCCTTTCCTCTACAGTATTCCTTCTACTCCACAAAGGCACTTGATGTGCTTAGACCCCTTTAGGGGGAACTACCCCAAAGAAGGCTTCAACATTAGGGCGTGGATATCAAACAACCCCGCCCAAGAACAGGAGCATCAGGGAGAGTTCAATGGTGAGATTGGTTCTGCCGGACAGATACCTATTCCTCCCTGCTTAGAGAAGGCAATACACCAAGACAACCCTAAACATACGGTAAGAATAGCATTGACTCAACACCTCGCAGAAAATCTGCGTTGGTTTGCTCACCCATCTACACTAACGCCCGAACAACGGAAACAATGTATAGAAACAATAGTGGGGTTTATGTCGAAGTTGAATTGGAGAGATTACAACGAAAGCACTACACGATTCCATGTTGAGAGCATCATAGATTATGAACACGCCCCTACTAAGTGCGTAGTGGATGCTGGCCCATGCTGGGCGCATAACGGAGTAAAACGGTGATAATATGATGCTAAAAGAACAAGAAGTAAAGGACATGAAAGAACACGGAAAATGTGTGACTTGTAAAGAGGAGTGGAGTTTATACACCGATATGGAACGCTACTGCGAGAAGTGTGCTACTCATATAATCATCATAGACGACGAGTTCTATAGGACTGAGTGGTAATATGCAAAAGCAAATCTGTCCTATGTGTAGAAGCGATAGGGGCTTCATAGAATTACATGGTTCCCTGTCTTGTATTAACTGTAAAAATAAAATCGCCGGATGTTGCGGTGATTCTTCCTGTTTTATCTAAGACTCTTTATCAACCCTTCGTGTTATGATTAGGTCATGCTCTTAGTAGATGACCGCGAAAACCCGAAAGTAGTCAATAAATTACTCATGCGTATGGGTAGTGAAAAGGTAAATGTATGTCGGATGAAATCATCCGATTACACCATAGGTAATTGGGGTATAGAGGCTAAGGAGATAAACGACTTGTATAGGTCCATCATGGGCTTCGGGCGCACGCGCACCATTGTAGAGCAACTGAGGGATTTGGAGGAGTCCTGTGAGCATCCCTTCTTAGTAGTGTATGGAACACAACTCAAACCGTATGTTCATAACGGGAAGCCGAGTGCGAGAGCATTGGCTATAGAGATGACTCGTATGAAGAAGGTCATCAAGCAGTTCAAGGCAACCTTCTATCATAGATTCCCTAAAATTAAATATATGGAAGTCACCACTATGGATGAGTTCGTTGAGTGGATTGTCGTTAGCCACACGCAGCAGGGGCTTGCTCTACATCGTCATGCCTTTGAGGAAAAGCAAGCAGTAAAAAAGTCTTTGTTGGATTCAAGAATCCAAATCCTATCTTCCGTTGAGGGTGTAACTATCGGTCAGGCAGAAGATTTACTGAAAGAGTTTGATAGCATACCCAACATTCTCAGAAAGGGAACTACGCAGAAATCTCTAATGCAGGTTGCTGGTATCACGCGAAGGAAGGCACGCGCCATCCTATCCCTGAGAGAAGATTACGAAGTGTAAGAAAACTGCTTCGATACAGATGCGGTGTGAGCCGACGCTCGGTGCATCTTCACATCAAGATTATGTAGTGTAACGCTTGTTGTGTCTGCATCATCCTCCCCAATTCCGGGCTTTCTTGTTATGGTAATGTTAATGTTTCTACCGGATTTGTTTAATCCCTTGACTGCCCTCATGGGTAGCAGGTTGATTATCTGATTTCGTAATCCGCTTCCTATCCTTATGGTATTAGTGACCTTTTCTCCTGTTTCTTTTACGACAACAGTAACATAGAAAACAGCAGTATTACCCGCAGCAGCATTATTGTTCGCCAACATCGGACTATGTGTTACTCTTGCTTGTATGCTCATCTTATTACTCATAATATCTTTGGGCACAAGGAAGGAAGTTTCTATAGTGACCTCCTTTGATGAAGCAGATGACTCACCACCCATTAGACCCTTACCACCAAACACATATCCGTCTGCGCTCACAGATGCTGTTCCGCTTGTTGCGCGTATATCCACATCCATACCCTCTATACCCCTCATTGTAGAGGGTGTAACGGAGGGCCTACCCTGACCTAAGATTGAGAACATGGAGTCACCCGAAAGTCCGTCGTTTGGTAAGTCCATTCTACTGTTACCAAGTGCGCGTCGTGAAGTTGTGGCGGTGTTGTATGCTTGCCCTGTTTCATCCTTTGTTCCCCCTTCGGGCTTCTGCTTCTGTGGGTCTTGAAGTTCGCTTGAATCGTTGTATGGTGGGGGTTTATCATTAGTTGGTTCGGTGTAGTTACTATTCCCTCCTCCTTCACCAATAGTTGAACCCTGCTGCCTATTACCACTATTCTTGGGGAAAAGATAGCCAATTAAACCCCTTGCCCCAATGGACTCATCTCTCTCTAAGGCAAGGCTAACATCCTCCGATTTACCAGCAATTATTTTCCAAAAAATGTCCTGAATAACCATAGGTTCCGAATTGAGTTCTAATCCAGCATCTGTGACGCTCACATAGGATGCTGGAACATAAGATAAGTCACGACAGATATGAATGCGTGGTGCATACCACAAGACTCTTTGATTACGGAAGCCTCCACCCATCTCAGTATAAACCCTCTTACCTAATGGGAAGATACTATGTGTGTTAGTTGCTACCTGCGCTAAGATATTTGAGTCAGTAGGGTCGCCGCACCTGTGTCGTAGAAGGGCGCGACAGTATTCTGCATTGAAGGAAAATACAATCTTAGCATTGGCTACTGCACCATAGTTTGAAGGGAACCCTATTTCATAATATCCACTATGCTTTACATCTTTCGTAACAATACTACCGCTTAGTGTTTCACTTCTTGCCTTTCCACTAAAAGAATAATCAGCAACATGAACTGTAAATTGTGCGTTGTCTATGTCCGTTCCGCTTTGCCCGCTCTTAAGGTCTATCCACATTCTCATAGGTTGGCTTGTTGCTGCACTAACAACAGGAGTCTTATTTGGTATATGGACTATCTGAACTGCGTTAGAGATAGAGTTACTTCCATACCAATAGTAATTGTGTGCCCATTCCACATCTCCCGAAGCATTGGTGTTCTTAGAAGAACCATATCTGTCTTTGAGAGGTCGAGAGGAAGTATGAGTAATTGGAACACTAACATTCATATTACCATCGAGAGCATTCACCATGCCCGGAAATAAAACGCCTCCCGTTCCAAGAATAGTCCAATTACAAACTCTTGAAGCGTAGTCGCTATTTCCCATCAATGCTATGTAGGGGTCAGCGATATAACCGTAACGCCCACTCTCTATCATCTTGTGTTCTACATCCCCTTCAATAATGGGATGAACAGTTAGAGATAGGGGGGTATTTTGGCGCTGATTGTATTCCTGCTTTGCTACAAGTAATGCTTCCTCACTTGATGATATCTCATCGTGCGTCACTATATTCCATCGGGTGCTATCACTTAGGTTAGTAGCGGGCCAATCAACAAAGGAATTACCGTTATTGTAATACACACGCACATTGGTTATCTGTCCTGTTAAGTCAGAAGTTAGGGAACCTATTTTGATGTTATCCCGATTGAATACCAAGCCTGAGTTGAACTTTGGTCTAAACTCAAACCTGTTATCTCTACCAATGAGATAGGAGAAGGATGTGTAGAGTCCGTTAGTAGAACCATACCCTGCTAACTGCTGTAGTTTAGAAATTGCACTCCCCAAAGTAACCCCCCTGATATCGAGGACAGACCCAAATGAGTCATTACTACTTGTGTCGTTGTATGTAGTCATCATCTTTGTTACCGGAACATTGTTTATATCAAAGATAGAATTAACTCTTGCTGACGGTAGCCAAGAGTCCATGATTGCGGCATTCCAAATCATGTTAATCTTGTCGCTTTCCCAAAATGTCCCACCGTTTATACTCTTGTAGAATCCCTGTATGTGCATCATCAAGCGTAACATAAAGGGCGAATAAACAGTAGAATGAACCTCATAACCCGTAGGTGCATCTTCCTCGCCTTCTGTAGTCGAAAGACGCATTTTGATTCCCATATCTCGCCACTCAACTGATTGAGCATAGTAGATATCCCAAAGGTTCTCCTCAAGATTAACTTCGTCATCTGATATAGCATCGGTTATATGACTCTCGTCTATCACATAGATTGCCGCTAACTGAGGGGGTATTTTGAAGGTATCAGTAAGTGCCCAATTCCCATCACTCGACACCTGTAGTTTTTCTTCTGTGAGAACATTGATGATATTATGGTAGGTGATATCCCCTCCGGTGCTGGTCCTCTCTATGAGCATACCTCGTTTTACCCCATCGGTTATGAAAGTATTTCTTTCTGTTTCAATAGTAACAACAGCAGTTCCTTGATAACTCACAAGACCGCAAGTATATTCAACCCCAAAAGTAGTCGCGCCTGTTATTGTGTCTATGGAAGCGTCGGATGCACCATCACTAACTACTTCCGTTTCAAGTTTTCCATTCCAAGTGAAGTAGGCCACTTGGTTATTTTCTTCTTGAGAAAAAGTTGTTATTAACTTACCCACTCCCTTATCATCAAAGATAGTAGGGTCATGCACAGGCAAACCAACCATACCATCTGCGAACCCAAGAGTTGCGAGGGTAACAGATGAAATTAGTTTGTTTTGGTTCTCATGCTCTCTTGTTAGTGTTCCTGTGGTTTGGTAAGAAGCAAGAGCCTCAGTCCAATAGTTATCTATGAGTGCTGGGAATCCTGACCTTTCCTCTACGAAATAATCTGTTAGGTCTGTGCGGCCCCCAGCAGACTGACCTGTTTTACCTCCATTTATGTGAGTGTTGAGATTGAAAAATCTTGCAGCATCAACTACCAAGAAAGAGCCTCCTTTGTCCTCCCAATCCTGATACTTTTCATGGTCTGAGTTTGAACCCACGATTGGGCAGTAGAAAATACCTCCGGTATTTCCTGTATCGCTTGAGGCTATTTGACTTGCGGGGTAGTTCTTGTTCCATCCTTTTGTTATGGTAAAATCATTCTGATTTACTGAGGCTATCTCAAAGAAGTTATCGTGATAATTACTATTGATTATAGCCACATAATCACCCTGCGCCAAACCGTGATTACTTTTTGTAACCAACATATCGGCGGTGAAATTAGCGTTGCCTACCTTGCTTATTGTGCAAACCACCTTGTTATCGTAATCAACGGGCTTAGAAAATGGGCCTTGTGAGAAGGGGTCTATAGTAGCATCAATGCTCCACACATCAAGGTCCTCGCCAGCCCTTAGACTTCCAAACTTGTCTATGTTTCCGTCTGCATCCACTTGGTCTGCGAAGTATAGGTCGAAGTCGTAGTTATCGCTTATGGGGTATTGTAACCCAAAATCTGTTTTTCTCAAAGAGCCATCAGCATTTGCATCTCCGTTGTTCCTCATGTCCGACCAAAGCAACCATAAGTGTTTGTAATCATCTTCATAGTCTTGGAACTTGAGAAAAATGCGTTTATCGGTTCCATTCTCCGAATAATTGTAAGAAGAATCTATTGCATAGGTTGCATTGATGTGTTTCACTCCTATGAGATACCATCTTTGGGAGCCGCCACTACCTGTAGTAGTCTTACCTTGATAGATGAACTTCTCCTTGTATTCTTTGGCGTGTGTATATGTTGCTGGGTTTGTGTTTGAAGTAGTCCATATTTCACCAACGCCCGCATTAGGTGCAGCATTATAGGCAGTTACATCAACCTCTATTACTGTAGTAGTAGGTGAAAGGGTTTGGCTTACACTCACCCGACAATAACTACTGCTATTGGTCCAACTTGTTATAGGATAGGGCGCTGGCTCATCTTTGGGGTTGTGTTTGATTACTCCAAAGTGATACTTGAACCATAGTGATTTAGGAAGGTCGCGCATCCATCGTGCGTGTAATGCTCTATGTTGGATTGCGGTTAGGTTATCATTAGTAACATTGGTTATTACTCCTGTATCTTTCGACCAAGAGAACCGACTATTTCCTTGTAGAAGGGCATCCTGATTAGGAAGTTGTGAAGTTCCATATATCCCATGACTTTCTGAGCCGCTATAATCGGTGTTTGTTCTAACCACCCAAAGATATTTGAGTTCCCGATTGGTAGTCCAATAATTAGTCTGACCTGTCGCGCCCCCGAATGAGTTAGCAAAGTAGTTTCTGAACTTATGAACGCTCGATACAGTATGTTTAACATTGTAAGATGCAGTTAGATTTACCGTATTAGCATCATTTCTTCTATTGATGTAAAAAGTATCGCCGGGATTTAAGTTGGGGTCGCCCTCAAAGTAAATATAGAGTGTGGTAAGATTATTAGATAACTGCGACCAATCAAAATAACTTGGGCGATAAGTGTTATACCAAGCCCAATCAACATATTCCGTATATTGGTTTCCGGTATCAGGGTCTATATCGGTGCTTACTTTATCATAGTAGTCAATTCTTTTTGATTCACCACCAACAGGGAACTTACCCATATAAACAATCTTAGATGCTTCGGGGTTGTATGCGAGAGTTGAGGAAGCAAACTCAATATCGGCAGAAGAACTTGAGGCTGCGCTCGGTGTTTTCCCTGTGGCTGTATGATTTGAACTGAGTATATCAACTCCACCCGAAGGAGCAGAAGTAGTAATGCCGTGAGCCGTGTCTTTCATAATCGCTATGGTTTCTGTTGAACCAGCCTTCTGAACAAAACCGTCTATCGAATACCCCTCGTATTCATTCTCTATGTTGTTTGGTCCATAGGTGTCCTCATTGTTATACATCTGTATGGGGTGTCCTGACCCCAACTGAGTTCTTTGGTCGGCTGCTTCTTTGTATGAACTATCAGAATCAAACCCGACATTACCATCGAGAAGTCTGAGTTTATCCGCCCCAAGATACATAATATCTCGGAAGCCCTGAGCATCATACGACCAATAATCCGTTGCATCTTCTGAGGTATTTTCCCCTTTCTGCCCCACATCCCATAGGGGGAGTTGTCTATCAAGATAACTCATTGAGTCGTGCGCCCGTAGTGTTAAAAGTCTTGAGCGTTTCTTTTCTTTGATGTTAAAAGTAGATACTTCGCCCCTCCATACGGGTCTATCAATCCTCTTTGTTGTATCAGCAAATATCAACAGGTTCCAATCAAGAGGTGTTGAGGCAATAAATAAGTTTCTCAAATTGAGAAGATAGTCTGTAGATGCGGCCCCACGCACACCACTCGTTAGTTTTGGGTCATCTGCTATAACGATAGTGCAAGTAGATATTCCATTGATTGTTTGTCTGATGTCTAAGTTGGTTATTTGGACTTCATCATCGGTGTTAAGCCTGTTCAAATCATCGGTGATGTATCTTACAAGCCCTGCTCGGTCAATCATTAGATACGACACATAACCAACCGTTGCGCTGCTTCCTTCATTGGTAACAGTAAGTTGATAACCATACAGGTCTGTCGCAGTAGTGCCCGAAGGCATATTTTGGTTTTCTGCGTGTAATGAACCATTCACCCACACATCAAACTGCCCATTAACACCGTCTGAATAATTGAACACAAAATCCACATCAAGCCAAGCATTGTCTATAGTGACCTGTGGTGTGTTATAACTACCGCCACCTAAAAGAGCCTGTGTATCATAACTGATTGCATCAAGGTCGAGAGTATAGTCTATTGCTGGAACACCAGCATATCCTGTGTCGTTTAGAAGCCCTGCTTCGGTCTTAGGAAAACCAATCTCAAACTTAATTCCGACATCAGGCCAAGCGCCACTTGTTATGCCGCTTTGTAAGGCCAACCTCATAGTAAATGTATCACCATCAATTCTTGTGTTTAGTGGTCCATCGTAGATTAGGCTTGGTGTTGCTTCTGAATCTGTGTCTGTTTTTCTCGCTGCCTGTATGCAAAGAAAGGGTTGCTTTGAAGGTGAATGTATCTCTTGGTATATGTTGCGGGGGGTTGTAGTAGTATGGTCTTGTTCAAGCATTTCTCCCATCCAAACTCCTGTAAGGTGCGCTCGTTGAACAAACTCACCTTGAGATGAATGAACTCCCGCGAGATTTGCATTGTAGTTAGTATCATCGTAATCTTTCATATCGTCATGCCCGAAGGTAGCATCGTTATCTCCCGTAGGGACAATATAGGAAGCATCGCTATTATGCCCATTGATGAAGCGTTGGTAGAAATCGTCGCCGTAATCATCATCGCTGTTGAACTTGTATCTGTTGGCTACATGGCCGTCAGGATATTGTAGATGCACTCTACCTTCCCAATCATCATGGGATATTCGGGTATCATCGAAGGTAAGCCACTCAAAGATACCATCATTCTTTAGGTGTTGGCTGGTGCTTTGTGTTATCATCCTTTCTGAATCAAGATTTCTTTCTTCTACGGAAAAGCGATAACGAGGATTCAAAAATGCCTCCCCGTTCATTGGGTTTCCAAAATGACTATTGAGAATGTTATAGGTTGCATCGCTTGGTTGGTTGCGGTCATCGGGTATGGCTCTCGCACCGTTGAAATCATCGTAATAGCCAGCAAGCCACACTTGATATTTTTTCTCTACGGTTCTTACCATTCACTCACCTAAACTGTAGCAAAGTTGAAGCCTTGCTTGATACCGCCGCTCATTATTTCATCTAAGATTTCATCTGCTACTTCCGGCACAGTCATACCATTGAAGTTATTGTGCATGATTACCTCAGTAGAGGTGATAAGTGTTTCAACGCCCTGCTGATGAACCTGTCTAACCAAGTCACCTGTGAGTCTATCATTAGCAAAGCCGAAGAACATCTCCTCTCTTGCGTTATTGAAGTCATGTAGCGCATCGGTTGTTGTGGTTAATGACCCCACTATACCCGAAGTCAATTCGGCTGCGGTAGCGTCTTTGAAAGTATCAATATATTCTTGAAGGGCAAACGCCATATCATCGTAATTTTCAAAGACCGTATCTCCCATCCACTCATGCAAGTCAGCGAAATCTATGCCGAAATCTTCCACTATCTTTCGTGCCTCCTGCTCATCCTGTATTAAACCTCCCGTTAGCCAATTAGAGAAATCTGAGTTTTCTTGTAATTTGTGCCCCATCCAATTTGGTGTTTTATCATGCGCCCAATGGAATATATCACCATAACCTCTCCATCCAGCACCGGGACCGTCACCATCTACTTCGGGTCCTGTTTTGTCTATTTGATGAAGTAACTTCTGTGCGGCCAAGTAGTCAGTAACTGCTTTTTCTGAATCCTCCAAACTCAATACCTCAAGCCTACGGGCCTGTAGGACTTCTTCAATAGCAAGATTCTCAGCCTTCTTAGCCTGAACTATCCTCGCGGTTGTAGAATCTGTTTTCTCCCCTATAGCCGCTATCATTGTGGCGTTTTCTTCAAACATATTAGTCAGGTTTTCCGTTTCCATAGCCATGTATTCTATTACTAAGGCGGTATCTGCTATTTGTCCTCCCATATCCTCATCCATAGTCATATCCGGCATCTTGAAAACACCCAACTTATCTAATACCTTCTCAATAGCATAGAAGGCTATGAGTAGAACTACTGTTCTTGCGGCAACCATCTTTATGCCTTTATCAAGAAGGAAGAATGATTTTGCAGCCCCCATAGTAGCAACGCTAAGTCCATGTGTCGCGTAAGTTTGCTTTACCGTAGCCCATGTGTGTATTTCTGCTGTTCCAGCAGCCAGCATCTCCTCTCTCCTCTTGGCGTGCATAGCAGCCATGCTCTTATAAACTTGATACATCTGTATAACCATAGCAGTTGTAGTAAGCATCATGCCTATTCTCATACTCTTTTCAGACTTTGAAAACATCATAAAGGCAGTTCCTAAACCACCTATCTTCATTGAATACTGAGTAGCCAGCATCGAACTTTGTAGCATTTTGTTATCGAGAAGTGTTTGCTTATTAGCCAAAGACATTTCTTTTGCATCTAACTCATCAACTGTTATACCCAATGCCTCTAATGCCGCTCGATATCTTGTGGCCCATCCTCTTGCATCAGCCCTCCTTTTGTTGGTGAGTTCCATGTTGTTTGCGATTGCGATTTGAGTCATCAGTTTATGCCTTAGCACATTCGCTTCTTCAGTTTGAACATCATTCGCTTGTTCAACTACAAACTTTAGTTCTTTGTATCGTTGTATCACCATACCCTGAACTAACACACTTTGCCCCATAGTTGTATTTCCGGCTATTTGCTCTCCTCTTAAGGCGCGAGCGACAATGTTTTGTGTTTCCATCGCAACTCTTAGATTAGTGAAAGAAATCATAGCGTTCATAGCAGGACCAACGAAGTTACCCATAAGCCGCGTAAGCATTACAAATCTACCTATAACACTCCCCAATGGCCCTTCCGCTATACCTGCTAATGTTCTGTAGAACAGGGCTTGTTGCTTGGTAACTGCGGTCATGCTGGGTAGTAGAGCATTACCAAATGCTGCGCTGTAGTTCTTGAGTGATGCTTCCGCTTTTTCATAAGCGAACACTTCCGAATTAAGCCTACGCTGCAACTCATCCCTTGCTGGGAATTGCGCTAACAGGGCCTCTACTTCAAGTTCCCTTACCCTATCTACATTCTCAAGTAGTTTAATAAGACGAGTATAGTGCCTGTTACCGGCTATTTGTTGAGCCATATTCATTTTCTGTTCGCCGTTAAGCGTATTGTAATGCACAGCCAACTCTTGTAGAACATCGCTGAATGCCCGCATATCTCCGTTAGTATCTACTACTGCAATACCAAGATTTTCGATAAAGGTTCTTGCGCCGTTGGTGTCTGCACCAAGACGAGCGTAAATCATACGCAGGGCACGACCACCCTTACCTTGCTCCTCACCAGCCTCAATCAAGGTAGCCGACATAGCGGCCATAGCCGCAATACTCTCATTGGTAAGATGGGCCTGTGAAGCAAACTGATTCATAACGAAGGTAATCTGCTGCATTGTAGCAGCCGACCTGTTCTCAACGGTGTTAAGTTGGTCGAGAACTCGTATGGTGTCCCTTCTAATGATGTTGGCTTTCTCTTGAGCCGTCATACCCTCCTCTATGTTCTTCGTCATAAACTCGGTCTGTTGGTTTAGGTTGATTAGGCGCTGCATAGCGGCCTCAGTTCCCATACCACTTATCGCACCGAACATCATACCCATTTCTGTGCCTACTGCTGTGCTACCCTGTCCTCCCAAAACACCACTAAGTTGCGCCATACGCGCACCCGCTTCAAAGGCTTCATCAGCCGCAAACCCAAATGCTAAACCTATGTCCTGTAGTTGGTCCTCTAACATTTTGGCTTCATCCATGTTATCTACGAACTTCTCAAACTCAACTCTTGCATTTTCGATTTCTACTGTGAGGGGCATAACTTCATCTACGAAATTAAACATCTCCGCTAATTCTGCACCAGCCTCTTGTATGCCCATTAGGGAATCCAAGTAAAGAGCAGAAAGAACAGTAGCCGAAGCATCAGCATCTTGAATCATTTTAGTTGCTTGGAAAGTTCCCACTACATCGAAGAAAACTCTTGAACCGCTTGCGCGAAGAACTACCATCGCTACCGCGCAAGCGAATAAAGCAAATGGTGCTAAGAATTGAAGGAAGGCTAATTCAATCGCTATCATTCAAACTCTCTCCACTCTTGTATTCCACTATGGGAACCCCGCTCTCTCTCAATGAGTCAAGAAGTTCGTTGTTGTTTGATAATAGTTTCCGTTGCTCTCTACGCTGATTTCTGCGAGCAACCGCACCCTTTGCATCCTTTTTGGATGCTTGGCTCGTAGCCTCTATAATCTTTTCATTCATGTCTGCTGCTACAAGCAGGTCCAATTCCATAAGGTGCTTACCACCCTCTACGGAATACTTTAGCCATAATTCTGAGGGTAGTGTTCCTTTGAAGGCCATGCACAGGCTCGGTGCAACCATCAGGAACTCTAAAAACTTACCGCGCCTTCCGTGTCGTCGCCACGAACGAATTGTAGAATGGTATTCAGTTCCTCAAAGGTTAGCATATTACAATCTACATCCTCATCAAGAATGCAAGGGGGAACCCAAGCCTCTATTTGAGATTCTACGCCGCCGCCCATTTCATCAACTATGACCGCAAACTCCTCGTTTTGCTCATCAGTCCAATCTTCGGGGCTACCCGCGTGCTTCATCTTGCGGAACGCCTTTCCTTGAATGTTGGTTATCTTCAACCGCTCCATTCCTGAAGCCTGTCTAACCCAAATCTTCTTTCCGTCGTCTAACTCTATCTCTTTCTTCATAACCGGCATGGTTTTCACTCTCGCTAACTAAACCCACTATGTGTGGGGTTAATAAAGAGTCCTCATTCTTCTTCGTCGGCCTTTACAGGCTTAGGCACTACTTTAGGAGCAGCCTTTGGTGCAGCCTTTGGTGCTGCCTTAGTAGCCATAGGGAATCTTCGGCAATACATGAGAACTTGGGCCTTTGTTTCCATATCGGCAATTTCTTCAAGTGCCTCTTTGGGTATGTCTTTCCCAAGACCTTTAGCCATTTCTACTAAATCCATTCAAACGCCTCAGTAAGCAGAAGTTCCGGCTGCGCCGCCCTTCATGGATATTCTCATAGCCTTGTCTGCGCCGCTTGCGTTTGCGTCATACAAACCTATGAAATTAACGCTCATTGTGTTTGTGTCCCTTCCGCTTACATTTGCACTTGGGGCCTCAAATCTTACATTGTAGAACTCTACATGGATATAGTCAGTTCCTGACTCCTGTAGTAGTTTAAGGGTGATAGTAGCATCTGAGGCTGCGTCTGAGTATGATAGTCCATCGGCTGCAATTAGAGCATCGTAGTCAGGCTCATCAAGAGTTTGGTCGCCGTAAAGAACGGTGTTGAACTCGATTGTTCCGCTAATTTCCCTTCGCTGTGAAGGAGGTGCGCGGTTGTAGGTGCTTGACCCAAGAGCATAGGCGTTGTCTGTGTCGCGGTTTAGGCTTACATCTACTGAAAAGGACTTAACACTTGCTGATGCAGCAGGTGCGCTGCCTGAGCCATCATCAAAGAAAACGCTTCCGTTAGCGAAATAAAGAGCATCCAAAGCATCTCCGTCAAAAGTAGCAGTTCCAAGTGCGCTTGTTGCGCTCTCAGCCTTACCTACGAAGTCAGCAGACATCATTACATACTCGCCAACACTTGCACTTATTGATAGGCTGCTCGCAACCATACCTGTGTATGTGTGTTCTTTCTGTTCCCTACCAACTCTAATTGTGTAGGAATTGTATGTGTGACTTGCCGCACTCGGCTCGTTGAATGTGTGTCCTCCTGTTATATCGCTGTTATAATCTGTATCAGGGAAGAAAGCAGCGAAGATGTGACCTACGAAATCATCAATCTGTAGAGCCATGTTAAGGCCGCCCTCAGAATACTCAGTTCCTGTTACGGACTTTGATACGATTTGACGGCTCATATCTTGCCGCGTTAGCAAATCGTAAGCGTGTGCAAACGATTCGTCATCTACTTCACCATAAATGGGCGTGCCGGAAGGCTCAGTCCCATACGCCGATTCCTTCTCAATTGAAACATATCTGTTCAGAAACTCTACCATAGTATCACCTGTATGTAATCAATCTACAAGTAGGCTGACCTATAAACATTCTTATCTGTGTCGCATATCAATTCTACGCATATATGAGAGGGTTAGGACATGAACACAGATTACTTCGTCGTTATCCATCTTAGGGTCGAGGTCAGCAGAATACGATGTGATACTATCAGTCGTTCCTGATACTCCTGTATTCGTGTATAGTTCATCGAATACTTCTCCCATAATGTTAAGTCCTTTTCGATAGGCGTTCTCATAATTTGTGCCCCGCACAGTAATAAATATCTTCACATCGTAATTCTGTGTAATTTTAGCACCACCAAGAGATTCAAAATCAGGTGAGGATAGACCCTCAATCAAGACATGGATGCTCGGTGAGCCTACTTTACTGAGCATTTGAGAAGAAATATCGTAACCATACACTATAGATGAGTCGTCAATCTGTGTTTTCAAGTAAGGTCGAGGGCTATTTTTGAGTTGATTCACTATGCCTATACCCATGCGAGCGAGAGTATCTTGCGCGAAATCAGAAATTAGTAGTTCTTCGGGTGAAAATGCCCCAAACTTAGAGTAGTAGATAGAGGCCCATTTAACGCTGCCGGTGGTGTTACCCCACCTTACAGCCTTCCCTGCCCCTGACGAGCCTGTAACGGTGCTAAAAACGGCATTAGCGTCATCGTCGTTGATAATCTCATGCGTATAGAGTTTTGCGGAGCCATCTGAGGCAAGAGTTAGTCTGAGGATTAAACTAACAGGTTTGTCCTCAGCCAATGTAAGGTCGAGGTCAGTTACTGTTACGGTAGAACTACCAACAAGAGAAAGAGTTGTGTTTGTGCCTGTTGATTGAACCTCTACTTTGTGTGTTCCGTTATCAAGGCGCATAAGAACCTCTCCGCTATCGGGTGCTGTGGTGTATTCCAAGCACGCTACCAGCGTATATTCGTTAGTGGTAGGGGTAATAGTCCATGTTCCATTCGTGATAACCCAATTACCACCGGAAGCAGAACCGCCGCTACCCGACCAAGAATCATTGTATGTTCCCGTTAGGGCTGCTGGGTTCGTGCCGTTCATACGGCTGTTCCAATACTGAGTTTTTGTTGCTACGGCCACTTTAACCACCTTTCATCCTCTTTGCTGGATTTCTGCGTATATTGTAAAGGTAAATATGTTGTTTGATATCAAGGTTGAAAGGCCCCTTTCCTACTTCTGTTAATTCAATTAGGCTCTTTTCACCAGCCCCTTGTCTGCTACCCATTACACCCATACTTGGAAAACCTAACTTTCCACCATCGCTTGAAGCACCGATAAATGAAATGAATTGGTTTCTTCCGACTGTCGAATCTTTCGGATGCGTTTCTTCAAACTCCAATGAATCACCTATCGTGTGGTAAAGGTCGCCACCAGCAGATTCTGAGGATTTATGAGAACTCTTGAATGCCCTTTGCATACCTTTAACCTCGCTTCGTGTAGTATCTCTTGCTTGGGTCATAGCAGCCAACATAAACTCTCGCATCTTCTTCTCTATCTCATTCTTGATATGTTCAGAACCAGCCTTCCACTCACTCTTGTTTATGTAGGTATTGAAATGGGCTATAGAATCCCTCTTTTCGGGGGATATGAGTTCGGGGTGCGCCTGTTTCTTTCTCATCTTAAGCGAAGCCCGACCACTATGCTTTATCTCCTTCGCTCTATACTGAGGCATCTTTTGAATAGCAGCACTAAGCGCAGCATCGCCTTTGTCTATTTCCTTTTCTGCATTTAGTCTGAACTTCTCAATAGCACCAATGGCGGGAAAACCCGGATGTGTTACAGTATAGACGGCCATTAAAACACCTAATCTACACTACCTAAGTGAGCCAACCTTGTAAGGTTCTTCTCACCGCGTTCTCTCAATGCTATACCGCGCAAGCCACCTTCCGGCCCTGTAGTCTGAAATAAACTTTCATCCTCAAGGTAATACGATGCGGCAAGGTCGGCGCATATCTCTCTTAATACATGGGCGAACTCGCCCTCCTGAACTGCTACTCCGCTTGCGTGGTCTGCGGATAACCCACTAACACCTGTTAGTGTATGGGTTGATTTTCCGGTCCATTTGAATGAATCACCATCAATGTTTCCATTACCAGCAGAACTAAATCCTGTTCCGCTTGTTAGAACAATGGTATTAGCACCAGCGACTACTGCACCACTTAGTGTAGTGTCTTTGATACTCTTACTTGGAACATCTCTCCCGTAATCACGGTGCATTTGGTCTATGTCTATACTTGAGCGTCTGATTGCGCTTGAAAGTTTGGTAGAAGCGCGGGTGCGCTGGCCGCTATCAAGACCTAATCTTGAGCCAACATCACTTGTAGAACAATAAAATACCATTTACTAACACCGCCACAAATCCTAAGCCCATCATGTAAAGCATACGCTTCTGCACTTTATGATACGAAGCGAGTGTCTTTTCAATCTTTGTGAGTCGCTCATGCACACTTCTACACCAAACATTCCATTGATTCTCATTCATAATATCACATCTGAGTAGAAAGACCCATAGCCCCAGCAACTATTGCTATTAGGGCAAAAGTAATCTTTTGCATAGTTCCCATATATGAAGCAATAAGCCCATTAGTTAATTCTAATTCTGTAGCAACCTTAGCCAGCCCTGTATTCATATCCATGTTGGACTGAACCAATTGTTCAATGAGCCGTTCATGTCTTGCAGCAGTCTGCTCTAAATTGTCTAATCTCAAATCTATTACGCTTTCATCACTCACCGTCTTCACCCATGCTTGCCTTTAGTCGGGCAATAAGGTCAGCCTTCTTGCCTGATACAGCAAGACCCTTTTCCTTAAGCATGGCTTTCAACTCAGCGACATTACGAGATTCTAATGTTTCCTCGATAGTGCGTAGTTCTGCTTTGGCTTCTGCGGCCTTTTCTTTGACCTCACCCATAGAATCAATCACTTCATCAAGGCTGATGCTTCCATCAGCATTCAATGTCCTGTATTTCTTCATGGCCCAAGCCGCAATCCCCAAAAGGACCGCAACCGACACAAGTAGGACCTCTATATCATCCAATAAGGATGACGAAGACCCACTCACGCACGATATCGTTTCATTCAAAGCATTTCTGCACACTTCTTCAACCGTTGTTGTATTATTTTCTTGCATATTATTCGCCTCTATCATAGATTATCTGCTTTACGGCTGAGAAGGGTATTACGCTGAAAGGCTTGTTTGACCCTGCCCGATATATTTTGTAGCCATGAGGTGTTTCTTCAATGTTTATGTTGGTATAGGATTTTTCAGGGGGTTGATATACAATTTTTCCCTTCCTAATCATCCGGTCCTCTACAGACATACCTATTGATACTTGGTGGCTTACTTAAAGAGTCATGTTGGAATGAACACTCCCACTTCTACCATTTCATCTAAGGTATTCAAGATATCTTCATATTCAAATAAGTCACAGGTAGTTTGTTTGTAGGTATAACCTATCTCGTATGCGTCGTATGTTTTATTTGATACATAAACTATGTAGCCATCCCATGCTTCCGTGTATATTTGAACATACAGTTTGTGTCCTTCTTCGTCATGTTCCTTTTCTACTATGGTTCCCTCTAACTCCCTACAAGAAAAAGGATTGACTACTGAATCAGGAGGACCTATTGCTATAGAAGGGCCTATTGCTCCTAATGTTATGATGATTGCTAAGATGTATGCTACACTCTCAGTTTCATTCATAGAAATAGGATATATTTACCGTTAGTTAAATCATCGCCAGCGTGGGCCTTCAAACCAACCAACGAGGCTTGTTCTTGAGCCTTCGGTGATGGGGCTGACCCCATGCTCCAAATATGAAAGGAAGCAGATGATAGAACCACGCTTTAACAGGGCCGCAGCATCAGGGTTTTGTGTGTGGGAGAAGGAGAGAACGCCACCCTCGTAATCATCGGGGTCGCTTAGTTGTAGAACAAGGCTTAGTTTCCTATGAAGCCCGTCTTGTCTGTTCCAATCTACATCGTGGTGCATATCCTACTTGTAGCCCACATC
>Ga0208919_1000926_pt1 | contig 17923 bp, 19 predicted proteins | sample 4_EtaG_FD_184076 | JGI IMG/M metagenome (GOLD analysis project Ga0208919, IMG submission 184076) | Marine viral communities from the Subarctic Pacific Ocean - 4_ETSP_OMZ_AT15127 metaG (SPAdes) (version 3) | ecosystem: Environmental > Aquatic > Marine > Oceanic | place: Pacific Ocean | collected...
GTCTCATACAGAGGGAAACAAACTAACTCTTGAAGGTGAGCATGAAAATCGTGCAAGACATTTCAAAGAAAAAGGCACCCTGCGTGATATGTAAGTATTAACTTACCTCATTTACCTCATACTTCACTTCATTCATTATGACTATACTAAATATATTATATTAATAATAGAGAGTATGATGAAGTGAGGAAACCTCAATATGAGTGAAGTGAATAATGAGGTAAGTGAAGAAAGCGAAAAGGTTATAATGACCAATAATTTGACCAATGGTGAGGACAATGGATAGTAGTACCAACAACTCGGAAGCGGAAATACGACTTATGGGGTTGATTTTATCTCAATCGGCTCTTGTAGGTTTAGCAATTGGATTATTTGATGCCGGTATGTGGTTAAATAGCGATGACGCTATGGTTAATGGATTTACATACGCTATGGCAGCATTCTTTGTACAAGGAATAGCATATTATCTATTCAAAATGTTCTTTGAACAGAATATGCAAGAAAGGGTTCGTGTACAAAATATGGAACGAAGTAGACAATTTCGTTTTCGTAACATGCAATCACAGTTTGATAACCGTAGAGCAGATATGGAAATGAGAATGCAAGAAGCACAGTTAGAGGCTGAACTACGATGGATGGAAGCAAACCCCGGTAAAATGCCCCCTTCTTGGGGAGTACCCGGTGGTTCTCAATCTATGATTAATCAATATGAGAATAAATTAACTCAACATCCACCACAACATAATGCCGAAATTGAGCAACCAATCAATCTTGGTATCGCAGAAGAAGAAAAAGAGAAGAAAAAGAAATAGGTGATTACCCTTGGGTCGAATCTTCAAAACACCTACAGATGATTCTACTGAAGCAACGCTTCGTGCAATGCATACTCAAAATACACTAGACAATTACTATGAAAAAAGTGTAGGATGGTTTCGTACTATATCGTTTACACTACTAGGAATACTAATAGCAAGTTATTATGAATATCATACAGGTGATTCAATTTGGGAAAATACAGTTGAATGGTTTTGGAATAAAGTGAAAGATTTTGGTAGTTGGTTATCGGAGTTGGTTGACTAATGGTAGACCCTGCTGGTTCAGCATTAGTAGGTGCTGCTTTGTGGGGTCAGAACCTTTACAATTCGTGGAAACCACGAAAAGTTGGGGTATACGGTGCTGGATTAGTAGGTAAAACCACCCTAGACCGCTATATGACAACACCCGGAGAAATGGAAGAAATACCTGAAGAAGATAGAACTGTACATTTAAAATTACTTGGAAGGTTTTTATTACCTAAACCCACTCGTAAAAGAGTAACATGGAAAGGGAATAAAAGAGTGGTTTATTCTGCTGATATAGGTGGTCAAGAAAGATTTTGGAATCTTTGGATAGATGATTTAGTTTCAAGGCAAGTAGAGGCTGTAGTTTACATGTTTGATGAAAGAGCATTACTGGGGGGAGATGAGGCTTTGCAACAAATTGCTGGCTTCAAATATCTTGTTGATGCTTTAATCTATAGACAATATCGTTATCGTAATTTAAAATCATGGTGGAAAGGTAAAAAGTATGTTCCAAGGGTAATTATGCTTGTAGCAAATAAGGCTGATAGATTCTTTGATGAAACTGCGGCATTACTTTGGGGTCAAGATAGAATAGGAGAACACAAAGTATTCGATGCATTTCGTGATGATTTAATACGACTACAAAAAGCGGGAATACCTACTCAAAAATCATTCATGGCAACAAGAATAGGATGGAATGTGGAAAATACACTAATAGATTTATTAACAGTATAGGTGATAAAATGACAACAACAAAGATAGCATCAGTTGGAAAAGCAAGTAACAGCATCCGCACAGTTATCCCAATGTGGATAGCAGAAATCATGGAATTAGAAAAGGGGGATAAAATAGGATGGAAAATAATTTGGGATTCTGAAAATAAAACCCGCAGTATAAAAATAATAAAGGTGAATAAAAATGAATAATCAATATAACTTAGGTGATGCTAACACTGCCCACTTGTATGCATTAAGTCAACAAGGTAATACCGCATTAACCCATCAAGCATTAACACAACAAGCAACTGCACAAGCCGCAATGAGAGACATACAAACAGAACAGAACCTAGAAGTTCCTAAAGTAAACTTCTATCCTTCACGACATCCTGACCCACATAAAGCAAGGAGAAAGGACATTAAACAAGCATACAAATTATTGACTCCTTCTAAAAGAAGCATATTTAATCCTTGGAGATTTGCATTAGGAAGAAAATATAACTATGATAAACAAACGCATATGTGTGTAATAGATGGGTGTGATTGTGCTACTTTAATTCAACATGATAATTTATATCATAAGATTCGTGATGAAGATACTAACCAATCATTATGGGAACTGTACTGGCAAAACCCAATTAATGGACAACCCGAAGCGTTTATTGCAAAGGAAAAAGTAACATCGGGTCGTAAAATGAGAGGTACATATTGCCCTGAACATATGCACTTGTATCACCTACTATGTAAGTGGGAAGCAGAAGAAGATAAGATTCGTGAATCTAATCCTAAAAGACTTCGTGATAGAGTAAAGAAAGGTGTAAGTGTAGTTACTGTGCCTATTTCTTCACTCACTAAAAAAGACCCAACACCACCATTTTTAGAAAAATATGAGCCATTCTTTGCGGAGTTAGAAAAAGATTCTCGTAATACAAATGGAATAAGTATTTTACATTATAAAAATCCTGTTACAGAAGTAAATGATGTTACAATGGTTGTGTTTGATTTGCGTATTTTTCAAGAAGAATTGAATGCTATGACTCAGCCAACAGTCGCTTTTCAACAAATGATGATGGGACAAATGGTACAACAAAAGAGTCTTGAAGAGCAACCTCTTGGGATGGGTGAGTGAGATGTTCGGTTTAGGTAATAATCAACAACAACCAATGAATAATAATGGTGCTTTAAACTTAGGCGCACAACCAAATAATGCGTTTGCGCCACAACAAAGTAGTATGGCTAACATGGGTCAAAATCCATTTATGCAAGGTTTAACTAACGGACAATCTAATCAGTGGGGTCAACAACCAATAGCCCCTCCATCAGAAATAGAGATTCAAATTATGTTACTTCGTGGGATAGTACCAGTAGATAGATTCATTGCAAGTCAGCAAATGGGAATGTTTGTAGAAATGCTTGGTACTGTAGTTTCCTTTAGCGTGCTTGAAATACTAAGAAATGCTACATTTAACATGAATGAAGATGATGGTACATTAACTCTTGATGTAACTAAGTTACCTCAAAATCTACAAACAATAAGTGCTGAAAATATAAAATCTCACTTTTCTAATTTGCAAAACACAGCAACTCAAAACATTAACAATGCTGAAAATCATCAACAACAGTTAGCAGTTATGGCTCAACAATCTATGATGGGTGGTGCTTTAGCAGCAGCCATGCAAGATGAAGGAATGATGACAAAAGTGGGTGGAGGGGTAGGAACCTTTGCTCGTAGTTTAATTACAGGAGGAAGATAATATGATAGATAGAGAAAAGGGATATATGACTACAGGATTAGCAAACACTACACTTGATGTGTTAAATCCGTCAAGAAGTGTAATAATTGACATGATAATGGTTCAATTTATTGCTTCTTTCATTACTATGTTATTATTGCTAGTTTTCAAAGGTGATGATATGGGTTCACAGTCTGCATCTTATCTTTTAATTGGACTATTTGCTAGTTTGATAATGGTTACTGGTATATTCTCTCGTATTACTAAGTAGGTCACCACTTATTTACTGGACATTCAGAATTAAGTAGAGATACTTTAGTTTTGAGATGGCAACCACACATTTCACATTGGGTTCCACTGTGAGGACAAGTACCACAAATGCGTAGTCTTTCATCCTTCAATACGGATGGTGCGTATTGCCCTTTTGCTATATCTATTACAGCCATTTTTAGACTGTGGATTGTGTCCTTAGAAAGAGGTACTTTCGCTATTCTTTTACCACTCCACATAGTACTCGCAGCACATCTTCAGTCATAACCGTTTTTAATGTGGATGTTTTAACACCAGCATGGCGGAGGGGAAGGTCACTAAACGGTCTTGCTCTTTTTGCGTGTCGGAAGACCGTGAAACTCTTGAACAACAAATGCTTCAAGGTGCTATATCTGCACGCCAATTAGACAAAGATATGGGGTGGAGAAGCAACACCGCAGACCGTCATTATCGAAATCACATGGGCGATTACCATATGGCTGCTAACACTGACTGTGTATTATGTACTACTCCTATGAGAGCAGAATACGAGCGTGCTTACTTTGAAGATGGTTCTGTTAGTCAGAATATCGCTGAAGATTTAGGAATACCTGAAGATTCTGTATATCACCACATGAAACATCACTTCCAACCTCTTGTCCAAAAGACCGCCGCAATCGAAGTCGCAATGGTAGCAGGACAAGAAATAAACTTACTTCGCTCTAACGCAGAAAAACTTAATCATAAATTATCTGAATTACTTGACGAAGGAACAGTACACGAAGATGGGTTTGTAAGAGATGCGGTATCGCTGCACAAAGAAGTTCGTGAAACAGTAAAAGACCTACTGCGATTCCAAGACCAATGGGGCGCACAAAGTGATGGTCAGCAAGTCAACCAAACATTCAATGTTTTACAAGTTGAGTTGGGTAAAGAAAGCCCCGAAACTTGGATGCGTATTAAGCGTCAATTAGAAGAAAACTTGGGGGTAGAGTGATGGTAATGGGCCGTGGTTCTGATACTCGCATATATGCACCTCGTAGCGAATCGAGTAATATGTATTCATCTGCTAACGAAGATGAGGATAAATATAATCCCGCTTCGCCGGAGTTTAATGAACAGCGTGCAGAAAAGAAAAAACTCAAAGAAGAAGCAAAAAAAGAACGCAGGTCTAAGATTAAACATATTAAAATTAGTTCCAAACAACCACTTAGTGGTGAAGAATCTCCTGTTGGTATAGACGACGGAAACAAGCGTGATGATGAGCGTGAGATGGGACTACAAGGTGGCCCTGCTGGAAGTAGGGGTACACTACTCGACCTTGCTACAGGCGCAAAGTCCGGTACGGGTTCAGCAATGAGTCCCGGCCTTCCTATCGCCATGAGTGAGCCGATGGAGGATGCTTGGTCTGAATTACTCAAGCGTGATACTCCAAAGACTATTGCGGCTCGCAGAAGAAGAGAATCACGAAGGCAATTCAGACCATCTACAGGCCAATTCAAAACACCACCGGGTGGTATGAGTGGCGGTGTAGGTGCTACTAAAAGACGACACGCCGCAAGAATGCGTGGTATATCCAGTGGTAAGAAAACTGGATTGATGAAGCCGCACTTGTCTGTAGAAATGAGTCACCGTGGTATTGCTACAAAACAACCAATGAGTAAAGACCCGCAGAAATATACTGCATATCGTGGTCAATCCGAAGCCCGTAAGATTCAGGGTAATGTTCGTACTCCATTCTCACCTCGTGGTAGATACGGTCAGCGCAGTTTCAGTGCTGGCCCTACTGGTGCAGGTCGTCTAAGTGGACTACTTGCTGGACAGCGTGGACAAATGAGCCAACCTGCTTTAAGACAAATAGGAATTAGGCGACCAAGAATTAGGCGACCAAGGGCACCGCCTATGCCTTCAATGCCTCAAATGCCAATGCCTCAATCTTCTGTTCCAAATATGCCAGCACCTCCATCAAGTATTATGATGAGTGAAGATGCACAAGTATACAGTGAATTGTTAAAAGCAAAAAATATAGTGCAGAGGTTTGAATTGTTAAATCTAATGCGTAGATTAATTCAGGCTAAAGAAAAAGAAGCCAAGATTAAGAAATATGTTCAAGGTGGAGGGTCTGCTTTTGAAGATGGGCATGTACCTGACCACCCTGCCGGTGTTCAACAACATGAAGATGAAGAAGAAAAAAATGATGGGCCAACACAAAACTTGGAAACTAATTCAAGCCGTTTAGGTCTTGACCCTGCTAACGCATTAATATCCCGAAGGGGGCATATGGGATGATAGGAATAAGAGGGATGCCTATTATCAAGGCGTGGAGTCTTGTAGGTCATCCCCCTGAAGGGCCAGCCGTTTACACTAATCCTCCTGAATCTCATTTTATGCCTGACGGCGAAATGGATATTCCAGCCTTTGCACATAATGGTAGAGGACAGCACTTAGAAGGTCAATTCGATATTGGTGAACATGGAGAACATGTTTATCGAACAGGGTCAGGAGATTTTAGACATGGTATGGATGCAGTAATACATCATACCGGAGAGTTTCTGCGTGCAAGAGGCATACCTATATCTTCAATAGAAGTTGTAAATAACGCACTAAAACATTTCAATGAAACTCATTCCAATAAAGATAAGCATGAAGCAAACGATGCATCTTCAAAAGAATGGAGAAAGATTCGTGGAAACGCATTACCTCCGGGTGATTCTACGGAAACAGAAACTAATCGCCCAGTAAGAACACATAGTGGAAATAAAATTACTATGCTTACAAATAAGAATCATGAGCAAACTCCTATGGGTAAGTTTCTTGAATCTTATTATGTGCCTTTTAATCAATCGCTAATGAAAGAATTGAAAGGCTTAGGTATTCCTGAATCTGAAATAAAACAAGCATTACCGTTTACTAAATATCCTTACATCTATGCACACATGACAGCCCCGGAAGGTTTCTTACGCTCTCATGCAAAGCAACATCCAAGTGAAGCAGATGCTTCTATGATGGGTCATGCACCTGAAGGTTACTATGGCGATACAACTAATGTACATACTTGGGAGGTAGCGCACCATTTACCTGATATTTTTTATTATCCTAATTTAAAAGAGAATATGCAAAAGAAAGGTAAGGCACCTACAAAGTTGTATCAAGCGGCTCATGCAATGATAGACCAAGCAATGCAACAAGGTTTAGACCATATTCCAAATATGAATGTTACAATTAATCGTGGTAGCATGGCCGCACCTGACATGATTCACAGACCACTTCATGAAATACTTCAAACTCCTGATTTGCGAGATGCAATGGTAAAAGATATGGCTCATGTACCAGCCATGATGTTTTTGTTTGGCCGTAGCGGTCAAGGAGATTTTCATAAATTATACAATCACATGATGACTAAGTACGGTGCTAATGAAGATTCACTTTCATTAGATGAACAGGCAAAGTATCTTCGTGCGGGTGAAAAAGGTGGGCAAGGTATGCACACCAGCGCAAAAAGATTGTTTGCGCTTGCTCGTGCTTCAGGAGAAGGTAGCGAAGAAGGTCGTAGTCGGTTTGGAGAACATAAAATAACTGCTGATGAATTAAAAGCGGCTAATGTTCATTATAGCGACCCTCTAATGTTACAGGTCAATAGGTTTAGAGGTGTTATTGAAGCATTGGCTGACCATCAAGCAAGCGCAAGAGGTCATGAACCAAAGCGTGGACTTGGTGAGATTCCTACTGAACCAATGAGAACCTACAACATACATGGTTATCCAATGATGGATGATGCTACAGGGGAATATAATTCCAATGTACTTGACCCTCATATGAATGATTACATTTACGATTTGCACCACTTCGCACCAACAACAGGATTTGACCCCTCATTATCCCCTACAAAACCCACAGTCCCGACAGGTAATCCTCCTGTTCCTACCACGACAGAAACCCCGGAGCCACCTGCTGGTGTGGCTCCACCACTTCCGCAACCTGTCGGGGCACCCCCAAGATTCCAAGATGTGAGACAGCAAATCGGACAATATAATCCAGCCCAGTTTAGAGAGATGATGCAAGCGGCAGGTCGTGCCCCCGTAGCAAGACCAACATCGCCCGAATTATCTCCTATAGAAAGCAGGGCACAGGCTTCACTGGCAGACCCAAGACAAAGATTACTTTCGCAATACTATAAATCAGACGATGTGATGGATAGGGTAATGGCCGTTTTAAAGGGGAGGCGATGATATGGGTAAAATCCTCGTTAAGCAAGCAAATAGCGGCGGCATAATGTATACTCGTGATATTGGTGGTAAGAAAAATCGAGGGGGTTTTATGGAAGACCTTGCCGCACTTAGAGGTGGGGCAAGAGGTCTTAATTCTCAAGGTGGACAGTCTTTTATTCCGGGTTCTGAATTAGGTGCAGCGAAACCTACAGCAATGCAAAGACTCGGTGCGGCTGGTAACATTGCTGGTCGTGGACTTTCTGCTGCTTTAACCGCTTTTCAAACTGCAAATAGTTTACAAGGTGGAAATGTTGGTGCGTTAGGTACTATAGGAGATACATACGCACAAAATGTACAAGGTTTAACTGGTGGTAGTGGTACTGAAGCCCAACAAACACAAGATATTGCTACTGAACATTACAATAAGGTACAAGATGAAACGATGAATCAAAATATAACAGGAATGCCATCAAAGTTCCTTCAAGATATGCAAAATGCACAACAACCTCAACAATATGCAGTTGGCCCTCAAAACAGAACTGGTCAAGTAGGTAGTGCTGCAACCACAGGAAAAACTGGCCCACCACCGCCACCGACTTCTACAGGCACAGCACCACCGGGTAGTCAAAGCACATCATTAGGTCAATTACCACCTGTTCAACCTGTTCAACCTGCTCAACCTGTTCAACCTACTCAACCTGCTCAACCTGCTCAACCTGCTCAACCTGCTCAACCTGCTCAACAACCGGGACTAATGTCACCAAATCAGATGGCGGGGATATTACCCGGAATGGGGCAACCTAATGCTGCACCTGCGGCACCTGCTCAAGCCGCCCCTGCACCTGCTCCTGCTGCACCGTATAAACAACCAGTTTCAAGTGGTGCTGGTATGCCATCTTTTACACCTCCACCTGCGGCACCTGTACCTGCACCTCAACCTGCGGCACCTGCACCTGCACAGGTAGGAGTAAAACCGAGTTTCCTCGATAGGGCTAACGAAATGCAATTTGATAGGCAAGTTAACAAATTGAATCTACCACCTGCACAGGAACAGAACGACATTGTAGAACTTGCGCCTGAGCAATCTGCTCAACCTGCTCAAGCACCTGCACCTACAACAAGAGAAAATAGAGCGGCAATGGATGAAAAAATAAGGAGATTAGGACAAAACCCTGAAATTGCTGCAAATGTAGCAAGAATGAAAAATAATCGTGTTCCTGTTAAGCAACCTATGCAAACTCCACCTCAACCTCAACCTCAACCTCAACCTATTACAGATACCACACCTCCACCAAAAGATATATGGGAAGGTATAGACCATTCGTTGTATAATGCTAATCAATCATTAAGAGGCGGGGCTGTAAAACCTACACAAATACAAGCACCAATTGAAACAAATATAGATAGAACAGAAGTTCCATACGAAAAACCATTACAATCTATACAACAACATGGTTTATCCGCTAATCAACCACAAATGAGTGGTGCTGAAATGTATGAAGGTACAGGAGTACAACAAGATAGATTCCCTGATGCTAACTGGCAGCAAGAATCCCCTAAATATCCGGGGGTAAAAAACCCTATGGATGCTGCTATGGCTCAATTACAAACTGGAAGATTACCTGTAGGTGAAAGGGAAGAATTAGCACCGGGTGCTTCAATTGGAAACACTTCAAGATTTGCTAGAAGAAAACCTAAGTCAATATCCGGTAGTTCAGATGAAGATTGGAAACAACAACAAATGAATCCGATAACTAATGATTATGGTAGGGATGCAAGGGGTAAGCGTGACCCTTGGGCTGGAATACCGTGGAATACAACCAAAGCATTTGTAGATATGGTGTTCAATGAGTTTGGTGATTTATTCCACAAGGCTAACCCGCATGAAGTTGGCTCTATAGTCATGGGATTATACTTAGATAGAATGGTTAAGTGATTACATGACCGATATGAATGAGTTTATCATGGACATGGACAGAAAGATGTCTGCCAAGTCCTTTCAATACTTCTTCACCGAAATCTTAGGATTTGATTATTCAGACCACCACAAAAGTTGGGATGAAGGATTAGATGAAAACCGATACTACTGTGTTAAAGCAAGTCGTGACCACGGTAAATCTGTTTTCTTTATGAGTTATGCTCTATGGATAGCCGCCTTTCAACCCGGTACTCATGTAATGATTTTCTCTCACTCTCTTGAACAGACTCTTGAACATATGCGTTTTATTCGTAATAATATAGAGGGAACCCCGATGCTTAGACATCTTATTCCTGAAGGTAGACCTTGGAGAAAAACCTACTTTGAGTTTAACAATGGTAGCCGTATGATGGCTAAATCTACTGGTGGAGGTACTCGTGGATTCCACCCGAATGTTGTAGTATGTGACGATATTCTGTGGGGTACTACTGGTACTGAATTACAGCGTGCTGCTGATTGGTTCTACGGTGTATTACTTCCTGTACTGCACCACACAGGTAGATTGATGATGGTAGGTACACCGTTCTCGTATAACGATTTATACTCTCAACTTGAGCAAACTGAAACATTTACTGTTGAAACTTATCCGGCTATTAACGAGCAGGGTGAGGCACTATGGCCTGAAAGGTGGGATTTAGATTCTCTTGAACATAGGCGTTTATCTATGCCAGCGATACAATTTTCTCGTGAATATCTTTGTGAACCTATTCATGATGTTGCAAGTATGTTCCCTAATACAGTATTAGAAAATGCTCGTAACAAAGAATTGGTTTTACTTGACAGGGCTGATACAGAATATAACGAAGATGGTGAAGCGGCTGGTGTGTTTGGACAGCACTTCATAGGTTGGGACACAGCAATTGCTTCTGATAAGAATGCTGACTTTACCGCTATGGTGGTGCTTCGTACCCCACCGGAAGATAATGTAAAACAAATTGTAGGTGTGTTTCACGAAAAAGGAGTTAGTGGTTTGGCACAGAAAAAACAGATTCTTTTACTGAATAATCGTTTTCAACCCGATTTAATAGAATTAGAAGGTAACAACTTCCAGCGAATGTTTGCCGCAGAATTACAAGAAATGAGAAATGATATTCCAATTAAGACATTCATGACTACTCGTCAGCGTAAGGAAAGTATGTTTATGTCTTTACTTATGGCATTTGAGCAAGGTCAAATACAAACTCCGTATGGAGACAAAAGAAGTAGAGAGTTTACTCACAAATTAGAAACAGAATTGAATCGCTTCGGTATGCAGAAGAATGGTAAGTTAGAGAGTGTAGGTACTCATGATGACTTGGCTATGGCGTTAGCACTTGCTAACTGGGGTACAAAGGAGTTTAAGGGTTCAATAGTATTACTCGATGATGTGATGCCCGGATTTGATGAATGGTTATCCGGTAAACCACATAGAAATAATAATACAGATAGTATGGCAGATGGATGGATGATACCATGATAAATATGGATTATGTAATGGGATTTTTGAAAGCAAAAGGCGAAGAAGAAAAGCCAAAGAAAGGTGGAATGATTATGGTAATTACCGTAGGTAAACCCAAAAAAGTCGCCGTTAAAGACAAGGATAAGAAGAAATAGTTTATTAAAGAGGTCAATTGAGTGGTCATTATGTGGGGAAGTATGTTGATAGGTGATGTCTACGATTCGCCGCTTGATGTAACTGACAACTTTTCAAAAATGGTTATTCAAAATATATCACAACATCCACATTTTCAAAGCCATACCATTCCTTTAGAATCTTCTACTATATTCAAAAATGAACATGTTAAGAAAAAATCATTCTCTGAAAACGGTGACGGTTGGTTTGAGTCCCATTATGGTAAAGATGCTAATTCTATAATTCGTATGTGTAGGAAAATGCGTCGTCATGATAAATCAAATAGAAATAATTATGATGATATTATTAGTGATATTCGCACTTTAAAGGCTATGGAAGTAGATACAACTATCAAAGATTTATCTTGGTCTTTAGGGTTAGATGATGTTATTCGTAACATTGGATTAGATGATAAAACACTGAAGGCACTAAGAAAGTTTGGCGAGTCAAGAAGTACAAGTTTACAGAAGGCTTGTCAGCAATATCTTAAAGCCGTTACAGTATTACAACATATTAATGATAAATCTGAGTGGAACGACGCTGACCAAGATAATTGGGTAGCAGCATTAGGGTTAAAAAAAGATGCACAAAAAATGTGGAAGAATACATTACATCAGATTGATTTGTTATCTAAGGCTGATGTTGCTGCGTTAAACTTTACATCTAATGTATTAGAAGAAGAAGGGCCATTAAGTAGTAGAGAGATTTTACGAAGAGGTATGGATGTGCTAGACAAATCTATGACTACAAGTAAGTTAGGTAGTTTAATTAAAATGTATGGCGAAGAAATAGATGTTTACAGAGGGGCTTCAAGAGGCACATTTGTAAAAATGGGTAATGATGGATTGATTATCAAAGATATTTGGGCTTATACAGCAGGGTTTGTAGATGCTGATGGGAGTATCTTTATCTCTAAGCGTGGTGACCCTCGTGTTACTATCGTAGCGAGTGGTGCAGAAGGAAAAATGCATTGCGAAGACCTACAAAAATTGCTTGAATGTGGTCGCCTTGTGTCTGACCAAAAGTTAGCAAAAAATACAGTCAAGCCGGTACACAGACTTATTTTCTCTTCAAAGGATTCTATTCGTGCTTTATTAAAAGGCATTCTTCCTCATTTAAAATTAAAGTCTTTACAGGGTAAAGCGGTAATGAATTATATTGATGAAAAGGATTCAATGAGAAAGAATGAGTTATACCAACTTGTAACTTTTAATAATTGGAAAGAGCATAAAAGTAAAGCCGAATCACTTCTAAATGAGTGGGACTTGGATGCTGATACTATAGGCGGATATGCAGAGGGATTGTAATGGCGGAAGAAGAAAAAGGTAGAATTAGTCGGTTTTTAAGTGCGCTCGGAGGGCCATTTAAGCGTAAAGAATCACCCACTCCAACAATGCCGCTTTGGACAAGTGGTATTCAAGAACCAGTTATGGCTCAAGGAATTACTATACCTGCTTTGTATGCTGTTAGTAATGAATCTCTTATTCTTCGTACCGTACTTGCTAAACTAAGACAAGAAATGTTCAGAAGAGGATTTTATTGGGAAAAGAAGTTTGCTCGCAAATGTACAGTTTGTGAAGAAGAATATCAAAGTGAAGTAGAGAATTGTAAAGAATGTGGCGGTGCGGTTAGAGTACCTGACATAGATGAACTAACTTATGCTAAATGGCTTCTAAAACAAGAAAATAGTATGGAACAGTCTTTTATCCATATCTTAAACGAAATAGAAGCAGATTTGAATGTAGTAGATGATGCGTTTATGATACTTGTAAAGGAGTATTTTATTGACCCTAAAACAAAAGAAGTTGCTTTCTTCAGGGTTAAAGAAATAATTCGTGGTGACCCTATATTCATGCGTATCGTTGCAGATAAGCGTGGAGTCCGTGGTGGTCGTTACAAGATTTGTTTAGTACATAGAGATGAAGTAAAAACTCACGCCGAAGATGAAACATGTGATGTATGTGGTGCTGAACTACATGATGTACACTATGTCAATATGGCTGGTTCAGGTAAAACACAGTACTTTACTGAAGGAGAAGTATTACATGTAAGCAAATATACACCGTCTAAATTGTATGGTCGTTCTCCTGTGAATACAATGTGGAGACAAGCAATGACACTTACTGCTATGGATAATTACATTTACACTGCATATCAAAAGCGAAGAATGCCAAAAGGTATAGTATCTGTAACTACTGATAATCTTGAATCTATGAAGTCGTTTTGGAAGGCTGTAGATGAAAAGATGGAGCGTGACCCACACTATGTACCAAAAGTGGGTATTGAATCTGCTACAGGTCGTGGTGGTGTAAACTGGGTTAAGTTTATGGACACACTTGAAGAGATGCAATATATTGCTGTTCGTGATGAAGTACGAAATCGTATTGCGGCTTTCTATGGAGTATCGTCTGTATTTATGATAGATAGTGGGAAGTCAGGTGGATTAAATAACGAGGGTATGCAAATACTCGTAACTAATCGTGCCGTAGAGTTTGGACAAAAAGTTTACACTGAAGTTTTATTCCCACGCCTTCTAAAGCAAATGGATATTAGTGATTGGAAATTAACTCTATATCCAAATGAAGAAGAAGATGAAATTACAAGACTACGCCGTGATGAGCAAGAGTTGAATGTTGCACAGCGTATGGCTCAACTTGGATTTGCACCTGAATTGATTGAAGATACTGCTAACCGTGACATACGATTTACTTACAAGCGGCCTGAACCTCAACCACAGCAACAAGCACCACCTCCGGGTGGTGGTATGCCTCCGGGTATGCCTCCGGGTATGCCTCCGGGTGGAATGCCACCTATGATGGGTGGTAGACCTCCTATGATGGGAGGGGCTGGCCCGCAAATGCCACCGCAAATGGCACAACAAATTATGCCACCACCACAACCCGGTGGACAAGGTGTAGGTATGCGTAATCGTGGCCCTGCGGCACCACAAAGGCGTACAACATTAGGAAGCGGCTCACCGATTTCTAATGTCCAACAAAGAGGCCCACCACCTTCACTTCAACAAAGAAATAGTAACGCAATAAGAGATGCGAGAAATCTAAGAGGTGCATAAGCCTCTTAAACAGGTAATACATGAGAGTAACACAGCAGGGATAAATATGGACTTATTAAAAATGCATCCTATGGCAAGAAAAATGGAACAGGCGCAGAAAGCATTCATTGATGCTTTAGAGAATGGAGATGGTAGTTTAGCCAAGCAACACTTGACTGAAGTACAGAAATTAAGCGATTTCCTTGCTGATGATTTACAGAGTGAAATTACTAAAAGTGATATAGTGTCTCCACAAGGCCCAAGAGATATATTTGCTGGTGGAGTTCCTGTATTAAAGTTTGAAGAACCTAAGACCAAAGCGATTGCAGAGGGTAACAGGCTTGGATTTACTTCTTCACAGAAACTTAACAAAAATTACAAGCGTTCTGCTGGTTCATACGGAAGACAAGTTTGAGGTGGTAATATGACTGAATCTTCAGAAAACAATGCGGAAATGTTAATGGGAGTTTTAATCAATAAGATGGAAATTATGGATAATAATTTAAACCTAATTAAAGCCGAAAACGATGCGCTTAAAAGACTAATCAATAATCCTCAAGCACTACTTCGTAAGATGGGCATGGTATCAGTATCTACACCTCTTACAGATGATTTGCAAGTAGACCCATTTAGAAGTGATTTTGAAATGGGTAACAGTAGCATTATGAAATCTAATCAGCAAAGTATTACTTCAATTTCAAATGAAGAAATGCACAACATGTCATGGGAGGATATTCATGACATGGCAAACGACGCAAGAGGTGTTGCACAATGAAACCACGATATGATGAATCGCCATTACTAAACAAAGCAATTGAATTAGAGCAAAGAATTAATCGCATAATTAAAGCGAAAACCTGCAAAGATTGTAATAAAGAACCATGTAGTTGTGATGGAAAGATGGCAAAGGGAAAAGGCTGTCCTGAATGTGGTGGAAAGATGACTAAAATGGGCTGTATGAAAATGGGCTGTGGTGGCAAAATGGCAAAGGGTGCAGAAGCAATGGCTAACCCAAAACCTCTCCCAAAAGAAAAAATCACAGATGTGAACCCTCAACTATTTACTGAATCCGGCGGTCAAACTCGCACTTCATATTATACCTCTAATGGTAAAACTATTGAAAGTGAAGATGGTAAACCTAAAAGAGCAAAAGACAGCAAGAAAGTAGACTTAGGTAAACTCGGTGGTCGTATGAATCCTCATGCTGGCACTGGTGTTGAAAGAGAAGATTCTGCTGGTGAAGGTTCATCGCAGTAGGCGGTGAATAAATGTCAACACAACATTTCGATATTTGTGCAAACGAATTATTGAAATCTCTTGAAGATGGGATAGACCTTCGTACTTCTGCGGCTGAATATATCATCGCATACGAAAACACTGATGTCCCAACTGACATCGTGTACAAGTCGTTAAAACAAACGGCAGAAGAAATAATCCTGAAAGAATCTGAAAAGGAAAAAAGAGAAAAAGATGCGGCGAAGCAAGATGAAATAAATGTTTATCGCCCCGGAGAAGGATATTTATTTGGAAATCACCACACTCACGGAGAGCCTACTCGACATGTTTGGATGAATGGCTTACAGAGTCCTGAAGAAGCCCACAATAGATTTGCTGTTTGGCCTTACTTTAATCCTAAAAGTCCAAAAAGCGCATACCAAAAACATCATTTTCCCTTTCACGAATTAAATCACCCATTGAGAAGACAACACGCTGAAAGCGAAATGCCTCACTTTGTTGAGATGCTACGCTCTCATGTGTTTAACGGACACATAGAAAAAGAGAGAGAGTTTGAGCAAAATCTTCTAAAGCATCTACCTTCAAAACATTCTCTATTAACAGGTTATCAAAATCCTAATGATAAAACTAAACGAACTAAATTATTAGGTAATTTAAACACCCCTAAGACACTTAATCGTCATCAAGAAGATTTTTACCATCGAGATTATAACCGTTGGAAAAAAGAAAACTCACAAATGAGTGAAGAGTTTACCGGCATGGGTTTGAATGCTTTAGAAGCAGAAGAAGCGATGAGGCACGCTCACTTTAACAGTAGAGCAGCAGATTGGGTTTCTAATGAACATGATGTTAGTGGTAGCGAATATATGGATGATGTTGAATATCATCCGAAAAATCTTGGTCATCGTGCATATATGTACGGTCTTGAATGGTTTACTCCCGAAGAGCGTACTGCTATTCAAAAACACATAGAAGAAAAAGGGGTAGACGAACATGATGATATTGAGTTACCTAATGGTGAAAGAATACCTTCAGCCCGTTTAGCATATAATAAACTAATGAGAATGACTCCTGAAATGAATTGGGCAATTAGAGACATGGGAATGGGTGGAAGAAACTCACATTACAGACAGGAATCTAACGATACTGATTATCATAATTATGAAGATGACAGATTTTTTCAACAAGCATTAGGTGAAGTATCTCATACCCCTATGGATGAATTAGGTGAAAGGTCATTTGCAGACCATATTCTTGAAGATATAAATGATGAGCATGTAAATAGCCGTGAAAAGTTAAATCATAACAAACTAAGATTTCTACCTCGATTACGGATAGGAAAAAATCCTATGAAAGAAATGGGATGGGAAGATTTACGAAATGCATCTAACGACCATTTTAGAACACTTAAAAGAGATGGAAAATTAGGGGCAATGAAACACAGAAAGGATGTTAATAGAGTAAGAATGACTAAAGATGATTTACTTTATTTGGCTGGATATGACCCTTCAAATCGTCAATTATTAGAAAACCATCCTATACATGGAAAATTAGATGGCCCCATAATTGAAGATAGTATGGTAGATTATATTGCAAATCTTGCAAAGACTCGTGGTACTTTACAGGCACAAATAAAAGATTTCCGTAACCATCGTGGATTTTTTACTGCGGTACATGGCCCTCATCCTGAAGAAGAAAAGCCTGATTATTGGAAACTATCTGAAGATGGTAAACATACATACGGGCCGGGTAAGTTTTGGGCACAACCATTCCAAAGTACAGGTGGAGGTGGTATGACTCTTACTACTTATCTTGAAATGATTCATTCTATTGCTGCTAATGAAGATGGTGTATCGGATTTATTTGATGTAAGTGACACAGGAACAGAATACCTTCATCCTAATCAAAATAACAAATCTATTGCATATCACTTTATGCCTGAAAAACAAAGAGCATTCGGTACTTACGATGATACTAAGAAAAAGTTTATTTATCATTCTGATGCTATATCCTTGCAAAACTTACTTTCTCCAATGAATGTGAGCGTACCATATAAAACAGATAGTGGTAATTTACGA
>Ga0208919_1000927_pt1 | contig 17914 bp, 27 predicted proteins | sample 4_EtaG_FD_184076 | JGI IMG/M metagenome (GOLD analysis project Ga0208919, IMG submission 184076) | Marine viral communities from the Subarctic Pacific Ocean - 4_ETSP_OMZ_AT15127 metaG (SPAdes) (version 3) | ecosystem: Environmental > Aquatic > Marine > Oceanic | place: Pacific Ocean | collected...
TCTACTAAATTGTCATCTAAAAAGCTATTATTTGCTAAATATGTAGCGGCAGGGATAGATATGGAAGAAGCTTACAGTCGTGTGTACCCTAAAGCTAACGATAAGCAGTATATCCGCAATGCGGCTAACAAATTACTACAACAAAAGAAGGTAATGCAAATGGTAAAAGAAGAAATATCATTAATATTAAAAGAAGAGGGTGTTACACCAGAATATATTATACAAAAGTATAAAGATATAGCAGATGTTTCAGAAAGAGACCAAGACAGACTTAGAAGCTTAGATGCTTTAGCTAAGATGTCTGGTTTATTTGAAACAGAAAAGAAACGTGAAGAACTAACTGTATGGGCTGGTTTTAGTCCTGAACAACTGGAGGCTATTAAAGGTGGGGAAACCAAAGTACTTGCACATAAAGAAAAAGAGTGATATATCTGATAAGGTAGACCCTTGTCCTATATGCGAAAAGAATTTATACTATGATGAAGATTGTAGTAAAAGAATAGGCGTTATAGAGCCAAATGGTGAGATAGAATCATGGAAATGTCCAGCATGTAAATCAGAGTTTGATTTAGAGGATAATATTTTGTATATTTATGGCAGCGAAACAGAAGGTGGGCAAGCATGAAGGTTAAAGATGCAAGACTAAGAAGAGCAGGAGTTAGCGGTTATAACAAGCCTAAGCGTACACCTGGACATCCTAAAAAGTCTCATATTGTCGTTGCTAAAGAAGGTGACAAAATAAAAACTATAAGATTTGGGCAGCAAGGAGTTAAGACTGCTGGCAAACCTAAAGCAGGCGAGTCTCAAAAACAAAAGAACAGAAGAAAGTCTTTTAAAGCTAGACACGCTAAAAACATCGCTAAAGGCAAAATGTCTGCTGCATATTGGGCAGATAAAGAAAAATGGTAAGGAGTTTGTATGGCTAGAGGTAAAAAAAGTACTGTTAACAAAGCAGGTAACTATACTAAACCAACTATGCGTAAAAGACTTTTTGAGTCTATAAAATCTGGTAGCAAAGGCGGAAGAGCAGGGCAATGGTCAGCTCGTAAAGCACAAATGCTAGCAAAACAATATAAAGCTAAAGGCGGAGGCTATAAATAGTGACGCTAAAAAAGCCTCAAAAATCATTAAAAAACTGGACAGAGCAAGAGTGGGACTATATTAGTGCTTCAGATAGAAGGAAGCCTAAATCAGAAAGAGGAAGGTATTTACCTAAATCTGTTAGAAAAACTTTAACACCATCTCAAAAAGCTGCTGAAAACAAAAAAAAGAAAACAGCAACCAGAAAAGGAAAGCAAAAAGCTAAATATGGTAAAGCTGTTAAAAGCAAAATGAAGGGGATGTATTGATAGACAAAAAGATTTCATTAGGTTCAATCCTAACAATAGCATCAGTTTTAATAGGAGCAGCAATATCGTATGGTATTAACTCTAACAAAGTAGAAAATATTAATACTGAACAAATAAAAGTAGTTAAACGAGTACAGTCTAATGAAAAAAGTATAGTTAACTTAAAAATTAGTGTTGCTAAGATAGAGACACAGTTAGATGATAGATTTGATAGATTAGAAGATATACTTATGGGTTTAGAATAATGAAGTCTTTATTAAAAACTTTACAAGAAGAAACTTATTAAAAATTATATTTATGGAGTTAAAATGAAAATTAAAGGTGTAGATGTATCAAGTTTAAATATTAGACAAAGAAATGCTATGAAAAGACATTCTGTTCATCATACAGGCAATCATTTAAAGTCTATGGTTGATGCTATGAAAAAGGGTGCAACATTTGGCCAGTCTCATAAAATGGCTATGAAAAAAGTTGGCAAGTAGTTGATAGTGTCTAAGTTTATAGTAAATGCTATAGCAACAAAATTAGCTAAACATTTTAGTTTAGATAAAATTATGTCATATGTATTTGATGAAAATGATTTAGATAAGAAAGTCAAAGAGATTGAAGGTAGGATTGAGTTACTAGAAGTAATGCAACAATTGCCTAAGAAATTTAAATGTGAATGTGGTAAGGAGGGATAATGCCAAGATTTGGAAGTAGGTCTAGAAAAAACTTAGCAACATGCGATGAAGATTTACAAGATTTATTTAATGAAGTTATTAAACACGTTGATTGTTCGGTTATTTGCGGGCATAGAAATAAACAGGAGCAAAACAAAGCTTTTGAAGAGAAAAGAACTAAAGTCAAATATCCTAATGGTCGTCATAACGCTAAGCCTTCTATGGCTGTTGATGTTGTTCCCTATCCTATTGATTGGGATGATAGAGAGCGTTTCCACCTTTTTGCTGGCTTTGTCTTGGGCATTGCTCAATCTATGGAAATAAATATTCGCTGGGGAGGCGATTGGAATAAAAACTTTGAGGTAGATGATAATAATTTTGATGATTTTCCTCACTTTGAACTTGTAAAGGATTTTTAATATGAAACAAAAACAAGCTGGATACAAATACGAAGACTTTAAGTCTCAACCTTATCGTGAACGTAATCTTTTAGAGGCCTTATATAACTATGGAGCGTATGGAGTTTCTCCAAGTGAGCTAAGAGGTGCACACTCAGCGATAGATAGATTAATAGAAAATGCAGACCCTAAAGCTAAAATAGCAGAAGTTGCAACTATATCTATGGGTGAAGACATAGAAAGGTTATTTAGAGTTTTAAATCCAGATAGTACAATAAAATTAATATCAAAGTTAGGTCATAGATATTATGATGATGATAGATATGGTAGCCTAGATAATGCTCTTAGAGCTAGAGCAGTTCAATCAATGAAAGAAAGACCAGAATATAAAGGGATGGATAAAAACTTAGCTGCATTTTTATTAGCGGCCGCCAGAAACAACCCTTATCAACCTTAATGGCCAATTTAAATCTTAATGGAAATGTGAGTAAAAATGAAGAAGCTCTTCATTTAGCATACAATGATTTAATTACATTTGGAAAACTTTTTAGCCCACAAGATTTTTTAGCCTCAGCTACTCCAGACTTTCATAAAGAAGTAGGAAATTTATTTTTAAGTCCTACAAAACAACAATTAGCATTAGTATTACCTAGAGACCATGCAAAATCTACATTAGCTGCAACAGCTATTATGCATAAGTTTTTGTTTGCAAGTAAAGATGAACCACAGTTTATAGCATGGGTAGGTGAAGCACAAGACCAGGCTGTAGATAATATATCTTGGATTCAAAACCATATATATAGTAATCCAGCTATACATTATTATTTTGGAGACCTTGAAGGCGATAAGTGGACTAAAACAGAATTTACTTTAAAAAATGGATGCAGAATGATTGGCAAAGGTGCATCTCAAAGATTAAGGGGTAAAAAACAAAACTCTACAAGATATACTGGAATTGTACTTGATGACTTTGAATCAGAGCTAAATACTAAAACTCCTGATTCTAGACGTCAGATTAAAGAGTGGGTTACTGCCGCAGTATATCCTGCTATTGATTTTGATAAAAAAGGATTTTTATGGTGTAATGGAACTATTGTTCATTATGATAGTTTTTTAAATGGACTAGTTACTAAACATCAAGAGTGTCAAAAAACAGGTGAAGAGTTTGCTTGGGAGGTGTTTACTAGAAAAGCAATAGAAGATGGAACTCCTATATGGCCTTCAAGATGGCCTGTTAAAAAATTAGAAGAACGTAAGCAGTTCTATATAGACTCAGGTACACCTGCAAAGTTTTACCAAGAGTATATGAATCAGGCTAAATCGCCTGAAGACCAAATATTTAGTGAGGAAGATATAAATAATGCACAGTATAAAGGTTATGCGAGATTTGATAATGAATATGATTCATGGTACATTAAACTGGATGACGGGAGAAAAGAATACGTTAATATATACATTGGTGTTGACCCTGCCTCAACAGTTGGTGCTAGGAACGACTATAGTGTTATTATGGTTATTGGCGTTACTGATAGCCATGATTACTATGTTATTGAATATTGGAGGGAACGAGTTTTACCGATGGACTGTGCTGACAAGATATTTGAAATTACAAAACGATACCAGCCGATACGAAGAATAAATATAGAAACTATAGCATACCAAGAAATGTTAAGAGACTATGTTATGAAACGTAGTAAAGATGAAGGAATGTTTTTACCAGGCATAGAAAAAGGTATTAAAAATTATAACCAAAAGAAAAAGGATAGATTATTTGAAGGCTTACAACCAATGTTTAAAGCTGGAGCTGTACACATTAAAAAAGAAATGCATGAATTTATTGGTGAATTACTAGATTTTCCTAAAGGAAGTCATGATGATACAATAGATGCATTTTGGCTTGCTACACAGTTTGCTAAAGGTCAAGCTAAAAAGAAAAAGAAATCAAAAAGCAAGTCTGGTGTTTGGACAAAACCAAGAAAAGCATATAATTGGTTGACTGGAGCAAGAAAGTAATCTTATATTATACACTATGATACAAGAAGATTTAAGGGTAAAAGACATAAAACAACTATTCGATAGATGGAAAGATGCCCGAAAAGAATGGGATACTGCCGCTAGAGAAGATATTGACTTTTATTTAGGTAATCATTTCTCTCAAGCAGAGCTTGATGAGCTCGACTCAAGAAATCAATCATCAATGCCAATGGATAGACTTTATGCTGCTATTGAACAGTTTAAAGCTATTATTACATCTAAGCAACCAAAATTTAGCGCAATTGGAAGAGAAGACTCTGATAGTAAAATGGCTAATGTTTGGAAAACTATATTAGAATATATTTGGGATAAGTCTGATGGTAATGAAGTATTCAAGCAAGTAGTACATGATTATGCTATTACTGGTCTTGGGTATTTTTATGCATACCTTGATAGAGATGGTGACTTTGGTAGAGGTGAGGTAAAATTTACATACGTTGACCCTTTTAGAGTTTATGTAGACCCTAACTCAAGACATAAATATTTTGATGACGCTTCAGGTATTATAGTATCAACAATACTAAGTAAACAACAATTAGTAGATTTGTATCCACAAATGACTCAACCAATAAACGAAGAGTCAGATAAATTATTAATAGACGAAATACAAACATTTGATAAAGAGGAGGATTATCCTGATGCAACCAATAAAACAACTATGGAAAGCTTTACTCCAGATAATGTCAAAGATAAAGACTATCATAATGAAAAGTATAGACTTCTTGAACATTACAAAAAGGTAAGAGTTCCTTATTATAGAGTTGTAGATTCTAGGAGTGGTGATGAAAGAATTATGACTCAAGAACAGTTTGCTGCAATGGCTCAAGATAGAGATTTTGCTGCAGCTATAGAAAATAAATTAATTGATTTTGTAGAAGTAACACAAACAAGAATAAAATTAACATGTACTGTTGGGCAAATAGTTTTATATGAAATGATATGTGATACAGATATTTATCCAATCATTCCAGTTCCTAACATTTGGACTAATACTCCATATCCAATGAGTGACGTAAGAAAAAATAAAGCATTTCAAAGGTTCCTCAACAAGACGGTATCTCTTATCACATCACACGCACAGGCTTCAGCAGGCTTAAAACTGCTAGTTCCCCAAGGTAGTGTTAGCGATATTGAAGAACTTGAAAGAGATTGGGCAAATCCTAATGCTACTATCGAATATGACCCATCTTTTGGGGAGCCTCATTTTCCAGCACCACAGCCTTTATCAGGTAGCATATTATCGTTACCTAAAATGATTGAAGGTTATATTGATTTAAATATTGGTATCTTTGAAATGATGCAAGGCAGTTCAGAAGCGGCTCCTAGAACTTACTCAGCTACAATGATGATGGAGAATGTAGGTCAAAGACGTTCAAAATCTAAACTTAGAGATATTGAAGGTTCAATGAAAAGATTAGGTCAAGTTGTATATAATATGGCTAGACAACATTATACATTTAAGAAAACATTTAGAATAGTTCAACCTAATAATGATATAAGCGAATATACAGTAAACAAACGTTTATATGATGACAAAACCAATGAGTTGATGACAATAGAAAATGATATAACAGTAGGTCAGTTTGATATACGTATTCTTGGAGGTTCTACATTACCATCTAATAAATATGGTGAGTTCCAATTATATATGGAAGCTTATCAAGCTGGATTAATAGATAGGGTAGAAGCATTGAAGAAAACAGAAATTTTTGATAAACAAGGGGTATTGCAAAGAACTGACGAAATTGGTAAATTACAAGGTATGCTTTCACAAGCACAACAAGAACTTAAAAAGCTTTCAGGCGACTTACAAACTGCAGATAGAGAAAGTATTGCAGCAAGAAAACGTACTGAAGTTGAAAAATTCAAAAGTCAATTGGCAGAGCAGAAGTATGAATCTCGTGCCGCTAACAGATTGGCAACAGGTAGGTTAAAAGACGCAGTTAAACTTGAGTCAGAGAAATTACGTATGAATAGTAGTGAAGCTCAAAAAAGACGAGAGAGATTGCAGAAAGGAAACACAACTAATGAATGACGCATATGAAAACGGACATCTTGAAGGTGAGCCCGTTGATAATGTAGGGCAAGACGATAACTCAAATACGCAAGAGGGTTCTGGCAACTGGGAAGAACAAGCAAAGTACTTCCAAAGTGAAAAGGATAAACTCGCAGCGGAAAACTCTAAACTAAAGCAATACGAGCAAATTGGACAATTGTTGGAGTCTAGACCAGATATTACTCAAACTATAACTAGTATGGTAGAAGGTCAAGGCCAACCAGCACAACCAGAATCGCAACGTATAGCATTAGATAAAGATGAATTTGACCCATGGGAAGCCTATAATGACCCTCAGTCTAAATCGTACAAATTCAGACAGCAAGAACTACAAGACTCTATAAATGGAGCTGTTAACCAACAAATGCAAGGATTACAAAGAACTCAAGGTGAAATGAAATTAAAGACTGAACTACAACAGAGAGGCCTAAGCCCACAAGAAGTAGACTCTTTTATGAATTTTGCTAATCAAAATCCTGCTGAGTATGGTGTTGATGGCGCTATTAAAATGTGGAGAGCTGTAGATGCTAATGAAGCTGGAGAGCAACAAAAACAAAATCCATTAGACGGTATACGTCAAACTCAAGGAACACCAGCACAAGGTGGTGTATTACAAGGACAAGCTCCTGAAACTCCTAAGACTGACGAACAATCTATGTGGGATAGAGTTTTAAGTGCTGGCAGTCGTACGAATGTATTGTAAATAATATAAAACGGTAAAGGAGATAACATGCCGACATTTAATCAAGGGCAAGTTAATTTTGGAACTCCAGGAGGCAATACTACAGATAGTGCTAGTTTAAGCACAAGAAGACTGTATGACTTTAGCGATAGAATCGCAGACTTGGCCCCAGATGAGTCACCATTTTTTGTATACTTGTCAAAAGTAGGAAAAGTACCTACAACTGATTCTCAGTTTAGGTTTTTAGAAGATAGAACGAAAGTTCATATGACAGACCGTAGTTTTTTAGTTAAAGGTGGTCAAACACTTGCGGCTGCAGGTAGTAATACAACTTTATTAGTTGATACTTCAGGTGGTGCTAGTGTAGACTTTTTAATTAAAGGTATGGTTGTACAGTTTGCGCAAAATGTAAATTTAGATGGTGGCGCAGATGTAGAAGCTATTACTCAGGCTATGGGTAGAATTGAATCCGTTTCTCATGGTTCATCTGATACATCAATTGTTGTAAAAACAATAGAAGCTTCTAGTGGTAGTACAACTACATTAGATGATAATGGTGAAGCTGTTGTTATTGGTACATCATACGAGCAAGGCTCAGGTGCACCAGATGTATTTTCACAAAAGTTAGATGATGGATTTGGTTATACTCAAATCTTTAAAACAGCTTGTGAAATGTCTAACACAGCTAGAGCTACTGTATACAGAGGTTATGCTGATGAATGGGATAGAATATGGAATCTTAAATTAAGAGAACATAAAATCGACATTGAAAGAGCAATGCTTTTTGGTATGAAAGGTAGTAGAAGTGGTATTCAATATACTGATGGTATAGTTGGTCACATTATTAAAAATGGTGGAACTCCAGAAGATGGTAAAATTGGCGCTTATACTGAGTCTACACCATATTTAGCTACATACTCTACATCTGAACTAACATATGATGGTTTATTATCAGCGTTTCAAGTAATGTATGACCCTGCTAGAGGCGGTTCTGATAAAAAACTTTGCTTAGTATCTAGACCAGTAATGGCACACTTTAATAAGCTAAGTGGATTTATGGCTAATTCATTAGACAATAATGACCAAAGATATAACTTCCCTTCTAGCAAAGGTTCGTTTGGCCACACAATATTATCAGTTGATACTGTGTTTGGTTCAGCATCTATGGTAGCAGAGCCATTATTTAGAAATAATGCTTCTGGGCATATGGCTTTTGTTGATTTAGACCAAGTAGCTTACAGACCATTAGTTGGTAACGGTTTAAATAGAGATACATCAATCACAACTAACGTGCAACAAGCAGACGAAGATTTACGTAAAGATATGATTCTAACAGAAGCAGGTCTTGAAGTAAGCTTACCAGAAACTCACGCACTAATTAACTTGGAGGGTGTGTAAAATGAGAAGTGATTTTTTAAATGAAAATAGTAATTTTACAGGTTCTCACAAATTAAAAGTAAAAGAACTTTTAGCAGCATCTACATTAACAGAAGCTGATTCTGGTTCTATATTTCTTTTAAATTCAGCTACAGAATTTGCAACAACTTTACCAGCAGTTGCTACTGCAGGTGCAGGTTGGTATTGTAAGTTTGTAGTTAAAGCCGCTCCTTCTAGTGCTTCATATACTGTTATAGAAGGTGAAGGTTCTGATGCTAATGTTATTATTGTTAACGGTATTAACGAATTAGAAGTTGATACTAATGATGATGGAGTCTTTAGCGCTGGATGTTCAACAGTTACTTTTGCAGATGGCGTTGCCATTAAAGGTGACTTTATAGACGTTTGGTGTGATGGCTCTAACTATTACGTTTCAGGGCAAACTAAAGCTGATGGTGGGATAGCTGCTTCATAAACCAAAACAATAAGGTTTAATAGTTTTGTAGAACTATGGGGTAAATCATATAAAAGGTTTACCCCGAATCTACTAAGAATTTTTAATAACAGTACGTTCATGCTCATGCCAGAGCTTAAAGTACACTCAAAAGGAGAATAAAATGGCAAAAACAGAATTACATAAGTTTACGGTAGTTGAAAAGTTAAACAAAATGGATGTCGATTTAATCGATATTACAGTAAAACCAGATGCTGATAATGGTGCAGCTATGGCAGCTGGAGATTTTATGTTTCCACTTGTAGAAATACCAAATGCAGTATCAGTACCAGGAGGTACAGCAATATTGCAATCATGTTGTGCAATAATATCTGGAGGAGATGGCGATGGTGCGGATACAGGAGCATTTGATGTTGTTATAACAAGCGATTCAACAACATTACAGCATGGTGGAGCAAATATTAATACTGATGATGATATGGCTAGCGTTACAAGCGCTTTAGCTGTTATGGATGGAACTTGTGGATTTTTCAGTATAACAAACGCATTTGATGCTGGTGTTGTGGCTATAGGAGATAAGAAAAATATAGGAATGGTATGTAAAGCTGCTTCTGGTTCTACAAGTTTATTTGTTTATGGTATAGTTCAAAATACTGCAGACTATAATGAAGGTGATATTGTTCTTAGATTAGGTTTTGTAAAAGACTAATGTTTGCGAGTAGACGAATAACCACATTAGGTGGTGATAAATTCAGAGATGATTTTTCACTTACATTTGACGGTTCTGATGACCATGTAGACTTTGGTGCAGATTCTAGTATAGCAATTAATTCATCTGCCTTTACTATATCTTTTTGGGTTAATTTTAATGCATTCGGTACATATTGTTTGATTGGTAAAGGCACAAGTTTGTCTGATGGAGGTGGCTCAGCTAAAGGATTTGCTGTATCATATTTAAGCAATAAAATTTACCTTGACTGTCATGAAGGTGTAGAAACATACCATAGAGATACCGCTCGTACAGATACACTTACTTTAAATGCTGGCAGATGGTATCATATAACCGTTGTTAGGCCCGCAGGTAACGCTGATGGTAGAGCAATTTATGTTGATGGATTAGATAAAACAGCATCTGGAAAAGGCGACAATAATGATACTGATGATATAGATGATGGAAGTATAAACCTTTTTGCAGCTAGAGCTCCTCAAGGTTCGAATAGATATTCTGCAGTAAAAATATCTGATATTGCTCTTTACAAAGGTATTGCTATGAATGAAGCTCAAGTTAGAACTTTATATAATGGTAGGGAACCTTACAACCATGCAGAAGGCTCTATGTCAACTTATTTAAGTGGATGGTGGAGAATGGGTGATGGTTTAGAGCATGGTTCTGGAACAACTATTTTTGATATGAGCACTAATACTAATAATGGTACTATGACAAATATGGCTGCAGATGATTTTATAGGAGACACTCCATAATGTATGAAAATAGAAAATGGGCAATAGTTAATATGTCTGATATTACAGATGAAATGTTAGAAAGCTCTATACAAACATCAATAGATACATTAAGACAATCATTAGATGGTAGAAAAGTTATACTTAAATGGGATGGAGATACTGCAGATTGTTTTGATGGTATAACAACATACTCATATAGTGAAATTTTAACAGAACTAGCAAAAAGTTCTTGGAGTGAAGATGTTGAATAAAAAATATAAAAAACCTTTAAGCGCTATTAAAGGCGGTAAAATGAAAGGGCCTTCTCATAAAGATGGTGGTATTATTATTGAAGTAGAAGGTGATGAAATTGTAATTAATAAAAATAAAAATAATGCAGCTGGGATACATGAAAAAAAATTATTAGCATTAAATAACAATCCTAATGATTATATTATAGTTAAGAAATCGCAGTATAATTGGCCATCTAAAGATGCCAGGAAAAGGGGAAAGTAAATGCCTAATATTAAATTACCTTATAATCCACAAGGGATAGAGCTATCTAATAGATTAGCAGAAGAAGTAAAAAATGTAGGTGGAGAAATAGTTCAAGACATGCCTACAAATGATGCTATGCAAAGAAACACCAATATGGATATGCCAACTTATGAAGCTGGTGGAATGGCAGATATAGATGCTATGGGTTACTACAGAGGTGGAAAAGTTAAAGAATATATGATGGGTGGCTCTGTACCTGGTGCAGTTAATCCTATGACAGAAGATGCTTTAGGTCAGATTGAAGGAAAGGTTTATAAAAAATAATGGCTATATTTATTTATTGTGAAAAATGCAAGAAAACTGTAGAGCCTAACTCTTGCGAGCATAAGGTTCAACTTAAAAGAGACTCTATGAAAAATTATATTAATATGAGAACTACATGGAGTGGTCAAACTAAAGTTGAGTTTTCTAGTAAAACAATCTCACAAGATATAGCAGATAGGAATAGAGTATAGTGGCAAATTTAGATGTACAAATACAAGATTTAGTAGGTGAGACAATGACAGACCAAAATGCTATGGATACCTTTCTGTCTGATGGTTTGGCTCAACTTTACAATATTTTACCTCCAAACAAATTAGCTGAGTGTGCAACATCAACAACATTGAGTAACTCTCCTGCTACTTTAGATTTGGATACTGCAACAATAGGCCCTATTTTAAGTGTGGTAAGAAAAAACTCTAGAGGCTTTAGTCAAATATGTAGACAAGTATCTTCTTCTATGTCCTCTAGAATAACTGATACAGAAGATTTGATGCATGTAACAGATAGTGACCCTGTTTATTTTATTAATAATGCGGTATTAAATGTTTATCCAGACCCTACTGCGTCTCAAACAGCAGATGTATACTATTTACCATTAACAAGCATTAATGCTGATGGAGGTAGTACTATTGATAACCTTTCAAATGATATGCAATACATAGTTGTTTTATATGCTGCAATTAAATCAGCTGAACATTTATTAGCTGAAGAAGAAGATGCAGAGCTATATACTCCAATGATAACAAGTCTAAAGCAAGACTATGCTCAAGCTATACAGACTATAGGGGCTAATATGAAGCAGTCAGGAGGCAAAGGTGAAGGTTAAAGATTTAATTCAACAAATAGAGTATACAATGGGTAGACAGCCTGAAAAATATATGATGCAATTAATAAATGATGCTTTAATGGATATGTCAGGTAAAGTGCAACATTATACTACAGAAAAAATACAAAATTTAAATTCAAAACAAAGATGGTATAAATTAGATGACTCTGTTATAGATGTAACAAGAGTAGAAATTTTAGATAACAATGACAGATATGTGAGAATACCAATGTTAGCAGACTCACATAAATTATTAAAAGATGATACAGACCAAACGTCTGACTCATTAAAATAGGAGTAAAAAATGGCAAGTACAGTAACAGCCTCAACAATGACAGTTACAATATCTGAGTCAATAACACTAAACGGTAAAAATCAAGGTGGAACTAATACTTTTAATATTTCAAGTATTTCTGATATATTTCAAAGAATAGTTAGTTGTACAGCAAGTCAAACTACTACAGTAGCAACTTTTAATTCAGATGTACATGGTGCTGCTGGAGCTATTGATATTGAAAATAGCAAATATATAAGAGTTACAAACCTAGATGACACTAATGCTGTAGAGTTAGCTATAGTAGGAGCAGCAACACTTTATCAGGTAAAACTAGCTGCAGGTGAAAGTCACATACTTGGTAGTGCTGATGATTTAATGTTATCAGAAGCAGATACATCACCTAGCTTTGGTACAATGGCTGATATAGCAAGTATACAAGTAAATCCTGGTGGCAGTGCTGTTGATGTTCAAGTTTTTATTGCATCAACATAGGAGATTAAATGGCTATAAATAAAAGAAGCTATCCAAATAGTTATTTTGCATGGTATAATGATGATGACAGATTAGCTGTTGTATCTAAAGTTATATCTAATGATGTTAGTGACACAACTGAAACTACAATAGATAAATATGATACATTTACTGGCAGTAGTGTAACAGATGGTTTACGTATACATACTCATTCTAAGTATGGTAAAGTAGAACAGGTAGAAGATGATTTAAAAGCTAATTCAGGTTTAGATACTTCATTGCATGCATCTATTATAGATTATATAAAATCTAGACTATTGGAAGATGTAGGTGATTTGCAAAGAGCAGGGTATTATAGAAATAAATATGAACGTACTATTAAAAAATATCCTCACAGAAAAAGTGGAGTAAGGTCTTTATCAGTACCTAGGTTATAGTATGGATATATTTCAAGTAATAGAACAGTTTGGAGTGCCAGTTGCAATGACAATAGCCTTTGGTTATTTTATATGGAAACAGAATAACTGGATTCAAGATGACCTAAAAAAAGATTTAGATGATGCTAATGATAGGTTTGAAGGTATTGTTATAAAGCTAATAGATTCACAAAAACAAATGCAATTAGAGCAGAAAGATATAAAAGCAAGCTATAGAGCGATTGTAGAAATACTTGCTGCATTAAGTGGCAACGGTCTTAAAGAAAAATTTTTACAAAATAGAAAATATGAACAACACTAAAGTGTTATAAACAAGGAGTAACAGATGTCAGGTTTTGGTAAAATAGTTGCTGGATATATATTCAATGACGACATGAAAGAAAAATTAATTAAAAAAATGAATGATAATGTGGACATCCCACTTATATCAGAAAAAACAGAAGAAAAGATTTTAAATGCAATATGGGACTCTGTTGAAGAAGTAGTTAAAGAAGCTTTAATAGAGGATTAAATGCCTAAAAAAATATACCATATAAAATCTTTTGATGGTGGTATTAATAAAAAGGCTGACCCAAGAGATATACAAGATAAAGAGTTAGTAGAAGCTACTAACGTAAACGTTTCTAATATAGGCAGAATTACAATGCCTGGAGATGGAAAGTCTGCATTTGCAACTGTCAATGCAGAAGATGTTTTAGTTAGTCCTACAGCTAATCAAGAAGCAGGGACAATAGTTAATAATACGCCTATATCTTCAGGATATGGGTTATTTTCATTTATGCATGACTATAACTTTGAGAGAACTGATACATCTGGTAGAGAGCCTAAGCAAATTAATACAGAATATATATGCACTAATGATGGCGCATGGATTGATTTTTGGACAGACATAGCCGATGGCACTTCATTTTCACATTGGAAAAATGGTTTAATTAAATTAGGCCATGTGCATGATACAGGTTATGATGGTAATAATGAAAATTTAATTAATCTTAATACTGTTAAACCTATTTACTACAAAGCAGATAATGGTGTTAGAATATGTGATGCTAATTTTGGCGAAGAGCAAATAGAAGCTAAAACAGATGGTGCAATTGCATCAGATGCAACTACACAATTTAATGTTGACGCAGGGCATGGTTTAATTAGTTATGAATATATAAAAATTAATTCAGAAATAATGAGAATTACAGCTAAAACTAATTCCCAATTAACTGTAGAGCGAGGTAGGTTTGGTACAAAAATAGCAAATCATGTTGATAATTCTTCAATAACTAGGTTAAATGTTCCTAAAATATTTTGTCACATTAAACGCCCAATGCTAGATAAAGCTGGAGCTAACGTTACTATAAATAGATGGATTCAAGATGTTCAAATGCCTGAACCTCCCAAGTATGATGCTTTAAAAGTTTTTGACACAAGTGTTATAGGATATGACGGAACAAACCTTACAGCGCAAGGTATATATCCATCTGAACCAGAAGAAGTTAATTTAGGTATTGTTTTAAATTCTGGTGGAGAAAATGCTAGATTAGCATTTAAAGATGGCACAACTGTTACTTCTGATACAACAAGTACTGAAACTGTTGTTACTGTTACATTAGCTGCTGTAAGTGAGGATGGTACATCAACAGATGCGGTTGATTTAACATCTTCAACTTATAATTTTGCTGTTGGTAAATTTATATCTATAGAAGGAGCTACAGGAGCAGGAACAGCTTTAAATGGAGTTTTTGAAATTGTAGGCTTTGGAGATAATACAGGAGAAGTAAAAATTGCAGCCGACACAGATGTTGTAGGTTATGTACAAACTGGTGAAGAAATTGTAATACTTGAAGATGAAATAATGGATGACAATCTAAAAAATAAATATATACTTGGAATGTCATACATGTATGATGGTGGTGGCTCAGCTTTACAAGAGTCTGATATTACTACAGGATTATTTAATTCAGGTCCTAATTTAATATTTCCTGATAATACGTTTAGAACAAAAGGTACTGCAATACCTATGTTTAGAACTATTAGAGGTACAGGTGACGATATGCATAGCCTAACAGATAACTTGTTAGACCATGATACCGCTAATAATAGTACATTTAATAGTGACGCAGGTGATTGGGTCGCTCATGGCTCTGGCGCTTCAGTTTCTCACTCTTCAGGAAAATTGCAAGTTACAACTTCTACTTCTGGTGCCCAACAAGGCTGTAAGCTTCCTATAGGAAAAGTTAGTTCTGACGGCTCCTCAACAGCTATAGGCCCAAGGGTAGCTCTAAAGATGACAGCTGATATACAGATTACATCAGGTCCTAGTACAGCACAAGTTTTTTTTGAAATTGGAGGTACTGCAAGTAGCGCTCAAACTATTACTACAGCGTCTACTAATGTATCTGACGCTGTAATTACTGCTAATAGCACAGATGATTTTAAAATTTACACAACAAGCACTACAGCTGTTACATTTACAATTGATAATGTTGAGGTAGAACATACAGTTACAAATTTAGATGAAGATAATTCACATGATATTGATTGGAAAAGTCCTGGACTTGTAACATCTAGCTCATTTCGTAACTGGATATTTTACGAAACTTCCCCAGAATCTGTTGTGGAAGTTGAAACAGAATATTATGTTTCAGGGTCTGTTACTATCAACAATGCAAACTCTGGTACTGAAGAGATAAGAGTTTATGTTGGGGTTGGTCCTGGTGCAACTGATGTTAGCGATACAGGTACTGGAAGTCAAGCAGCTGTGCCTGTAACACGAACATTTCCAGCAGGCTTTAGTGGTTTAGTTGAATTTGCAGGAATTGCTAAAAGCGCTAGTAGTGGAGCTGTTGACGCAACAGTTCCCGTTGCTATTCAAATAAGAAATTTTAGCTCTGGAGTAGATAGTGAACATATAAAATTACACTCAATTAATGTAACAAAAGTAAGTTTACAACCTATGTCTCAATCAAATGCAATAGATTTAAGGTCAGTAAAAAATATATCTAAAAGTTACATAGCATTTTTATGTAACAATTCTAAAGTTGGTGGACACTCCGAAGATAGCACAACTCCACTTAATACTTGGAATGAGCGTATTGAGGGCTTTAGAATTTATATGAAACAAGTTGACATTATTGGTGGGGGTTTAGCAGATGAGTGGACAATGTTATATGATGTCGACTTAAAAGATGGTACATATGTAATGCACGCTAAAGATAGCGATGAAGAGATTTTAAGATTAAGTGATATATCTAGCAGCGAATGGAACGCAACTAGTTCTAATGATGACCGCGCTCTTGTTACAGGTAATGTAAATGGAGATTCAATTAAAACTCCTCCAACACTTACATATGAATCGCAAACTGGATATAAAGCTGGAACAAATTTATTTGCAAGATATAAAACTTCAGCAGTAGTCGATAGAAAAGTTTACATAGGTAATTTAAAAATTGGAGATAAAACATTTCCTGATAGAATGATAAAAGCTGATACAGATAAGTTTGACTCATTTCCAGATGACGGAACTCATTTTATTGACGTAGCTACATCTGATGGTGAAAGTATTATAGCTTTAGAATCTTTAGGTAACAAGCTAATTCAATTTAAAGAAAAAACAGCTTATGCTATAAAAGTTACTTCTGCAGGAGAAGAATTAATAGACACTTGGTCTGGGGCTGGCGTTAAACATTCTTGTCAAATAGCAAAAGCACCTGATGGAATTTTTTGGGTAAACGCTCAAGGCATTTATTATTACAACGGTGGACAACTAAGTAATATAAGTAAAGATAGATTTAATATAGACAATTGGTTAACTAATGAAGATTTTAAAAATCCTATTATTGTAGGTTATGACAAACATTCAAATAAACTTATTATATTAACACCGAATATATCAAATGCTCAATCTAGTGGATATATATATGATATAAACAATGAGGCTATAACTCAACATAATAATTTAGTTAATTGGTATACTTTATTTAATAGTAGTGACTGGATTATTGGTGACCCTGGCGGAGATGGAGACACAAATTCTGATGGATACGACCCAGGCGATATAGATAATTAATTATAAATGAGTTATTAGAAAGTGAGTTATAATGGCAAAGAATTACGAATCAAACAAACCTTTTAGTATATTAAGATTAAATGCTCGTATATTAGATGCTTCTAAAATGCCTAGAACAGGCCCAGCAGCTGCAACTACAATACCTGGAGAGCCTTTATTTTTACAAATTGGAGATGGTACAGTTAGTGGAGATTTTTTACCTGAAGAATCTTCTGCTATATTTAGAAGCAATATGGTTGTATCCAATAATGGCGGTCTTATTATGCTTACACAAACAGACCAAGCTTTAGATTTTACAAACATATCTGTATGGGATGATTCTCCTAGAGAATTATGGAACCATTCTGGACAAGCTGAACATTTTAAAGTAAGAACAAAAGATTTTGATTTAAGTGCAGATATATCAGGTAGAGCACAAAGTTCTGGGCCTAGTATAAGAAAAAAAATATACAAAATATATGTAACATTTAAATCTAAAAGTTATGTTACAGGTGTAAAATTAAATTATGCAACAAATGGTTCTAATAATTTTTCAGGAACTTTTGAAGATACTACATATTACAGTA
>Ga0208919_1000928_pt1 | contig 17877 bp, 11 predicted proteins | sample 4_EtaG_FD_184076 | JGI IMG/M metagenome (GOLD analysis project Ga0208919, IMG submission 184076) | Marine viral communities from the Subarctic Pacific Ocean - 4_ETSP_OMZ_AT15127 metaG (SPAdes) (version 3) | ecosystem: Environmental > Aquatic > Marine > Oceanic | place: Pacific Ocean | collected...
CCTGGGTCAGTTGTCGGTATCCCATTCTCTGCTTCACTTTGGTCGGTAAAGTCGAGAGGGTACCGGCGCTGGCCCTCCTTCCTCTACTGTGTGATCCAAAGTGCTGCGGTTATTCTATGAATCCAGGGATAAAGTGCAATGGCACAAAGTGTCAGCACTATATTACAGGTCAATACCCAGGCCAGAGGAAGAGATAGTGGGCCTACCCACACCAGTTCATTGAGAATATTAAAGTAGGGAAGCCAGCTTCCGATAAGTGCCAGTATAAGCACTAACCAGAACAACTTCCGATTCATTCCTGTCAACATTTAAGTCACCTTTAAGCGTAGAGCCAAAGCCAACATCTCTTTTTAGCTTTACTTGTTAGTTTTATAACAAACCGTGTTGAGCAAGCGTCTCGAATTTCCTTAAGCTATATTTACAGACCTGTTTACAGACCTGTTTTTATACAAGCCTTCACATAGCTTACTGAGCTCACGATTGCCGCTATCAAGAGATACCCAAGTACTGCATTGCAGTAAGGTAGAGGATAGGAAGGGTCAGGGTATGAGAAAAACGCTATTGTTAGCACGACTCGTTGCCGAAAAGTGAACACCTATCTACATTATTGTTTTAATTAAAAAAACAGGGAACCAACATGCAAATTTCAATGTTCAAGTACTTTTTGGCTGTCGCGGAAACGGGGTCGATACGCCAGGCGTCACTCTCCCTTCATGTCAGCGCTTCGGCCATTAGTCGCCAAATCCAGAACCTTGAGCACAGCTTCCAGACAACGCTGTTCGATCGCTGTGCGGATGGGATGCTGCTTACGGAAGAAGGCAGGGTTCTGGCGCTCCACATGCAGCGCACCATGCGTGAAATGGAGCTGGCAAGAGCCAAGATAGCCGATATACACGGATTGACGGCAGGCACGGTGAGATATGCCACTATCGAAGGCGTTGCCAGGGCCTGGCTGTTCCCTGCCATCGCAGAGTTTCAAAAAGCCCATCCACTCGTCGAATTCAAAGGGCGTATTTCAGGGGCAGAGGCCGTCTACCAAGCCCTTGAAAATGATCAGGTGGATTTCGGAATTACCATGCAAGATGACTTCTATCCTGATATCGGTATCGTTGAAAAATTCACGACCCAATTCAAGGCGGCCATGCCTCACCAACACCCATTGGCCAAGCATAGTACGTTGAACCTGAAAGACTTAACCTCTTACGAACTTACAATGCTCGATCCAACGTTTCATACTCGGCGAGCGCTTGATACCTCTCTATTAAGGCTGGGTCTTACCGCCAGGATTGGCTTCGAACTCGACCACATCGAGTTGATCAAGGCGCACGTTATGCAGACCGGTAACCTCACCATATTACCCGACTACGCGGTGAGCCATGAAGAGAAGCACCAAACCATGGCCATTGTCGATATCGCAGAAAACGAGCTCCCCTCTGCGACAACGATCCTCTGTGTTCGCAGGGGACGTATATTGACTAAAGCAGCCGAGGCGATCATCAATAGCCTACGGAAACGCCCCATTACGCCGCCTTTATAACAACAAATAAAATATATAAAAGACAGCGGTCTCTATGACTAAGCCACGCCCGTTTTATCTCTCTACTCAAACGCACTGGTTAAAATGTACTTTTAAATTAAGGACCAAAACCTATTCAACAACTGTAAACAATGAGGCGTATTTATTGAGTGAACACAGGCAACCTGAAACAGCCATAGTAACGACTTCCAGAACAACCCGACTTCTACCCAGCTACCTTCTCGTGTTCAAATAAGCATTGGACAAGCCTCGTCCTACAGCGCCCTGCCGTGCTGACCAGTGAATACTGCTCGGGATACCGCCATGCCTTCTATCACATCTCTTGACCCCCTGAGCCTCCCGCTCCACGGCAGCCGACTGATAGAGGCAAGCGCGGGCACCGGCAAAACCTTCACCATTGCGCTGCTCTACGTGCGGCTAGTACTCGGCGGGCACAGCGTTGACGACGACACGGCCTTCGTGCGCCCGCTCACGCCGCCGGAAATCCTGGTCGTCACCTTCACCAACGCCGCCACCCAAGAGCTACGCGAACGCATCCGCAACCGGCTGGTAGAAGCAGCAGAAGTATTTCGAGCTGAGGACGTAGAAGGAGGGGCGCCGGGGGCAAGCCGTAGTGGAGGTCATTCAACAGGGATGTTGAATGTAGCGCCCACGGATGGGTTCACAGCGCCTCCACGTAGGCTTGCCGCCGGGGAAGCCCCGGTTGCACTAGATCCGTTGCTCCTAGAACTCCGCGACCAATACGCCCCTGCCACCTGGCCCGCCTGCTCACGGCGCCTAGCGCTGGCCGCCGAGTGGATGGACGAAGCCGCAGTTTCCACCATCCACAGCTGGTGCTACCGCATGCTGCGCGAACACGCCTTCGACAGCGGCAGCCTGTTCTCCCTCAACCTGGAAAACGACCAGCGCGAACTGGAACAAGAAGTGGTGCGCGACTACTGGCGCAGCTTCTACTACCCGCTGGACAGCGACGCCCTCGACATTGTCACCCGCTACTGGAAATCACCGGACGACCTGCACGCCCCGCTGCAACGGCTACTGCCCGAAAGCGAAGCCCTGGGCAGCGCAAAACCCGCACCCAGCGAGACCCTGGCCGCCACCCAAGCCGAACGCAGCGCCCAACTCAGCGAGCTCAAAGCCCCCTGGCCCGCCTGGCTGGATGAACTGGTGCCCGCCCTGGAAGACGCCGCCACGCGCAAAGCCTTCAAGGGCCAGAGCTTCAACGCCAAAAGCCGCGCCAATTGGCTAGGCGCACTACGCGAGTGGTGCGAAACGGAGGCCGACCGCCCCGCGCTCACCGACGCCGCCTGGAAACGCATGACCCCCGACGGCATGGCCGATATCTGGAAAGAGGGCGCACCGCCCTGCCCACAAGCCTGGGAAGCGCTGGCACAGCTACCGAAAGCGCTGGATGCCCTGCCCGAGCCACGCAACGACCTGTTGATTCACGCCGTACAGTGGTGCCGCGCCCGGCTGGAGCGCGAACAGGAACGCCGCGCCGAGATGGGCCCCAACGACCTGCTCACCCATCTGGACCGCGCCCTGAAAGGCCCCAACAAAGAGGCCCTGGCCGCGCAGATCCAGCGCCAGTTCCCCGTGGCACTGATCGACGAGTTCCAGGATACCGACCCGATCCAGTACCGCATCTTCAACGCCGTGTATGACGTCGCAACGCCCCGCCGCGACAGCGCCATCCTGCTGATTGGCGACCCCAAGCAGGCAATCTACGCTTTTCGCGGTGCAGATATCTTCACCTACCTGCAGGCCCGTCATGACACCGATGGCCGCCACGTCACACTGGGCACCAACTTCCGTTCCAGCCGCACCATGGTGGCAGCGGTCAACCACTGCTTCAGCTACGCCGACCAGCACGATGCCGGCGCCTTTCTGTTTCGAGCAGAGGGCGGCGAAAACCCGCTGCCGTTCAACCCCGTTAACGCCAAAGGCACCAAGGAAACGCTGGTACTCAACGGCAAACCGCTACCCGCGATGACCCTATGGCCACTGGAAAGCGAAGAGCCGCTCTCCAAAACCGCCTACCAAACCGAGATGGCCGAGCGCTGCGCCTCGCACATGGCCGCACTTCTGGAAGCAGGCCGACAACAGCAAGCGGGCTTTGCGAAAGCCGCTGATGACAGTGACGATAACGGACTCACTCCGCTGGCCCCCTCGGACATGGCCGTGCTGGTCAACGGCCTGCAGGAAGCACGAGCGATTCGCCTAGCGCTGGCCAGCCGAGGCATCAAGAGCGTCTACCTTTCCGATCACGACAAGGTGTTCAGCTCTCCCATTGCCCCGCAGCTGGCCATTTGGCTGCGCGCCTGCGCCGAGCCCCAGGCCAACTCACGTCAGGCGGAAGCCAAGCTGCGCGCCGCCCTGGCAACATCAGTACTAGGGCTAAGCCTTGAAGAACTCGACCACCTCAACCAGAGCGAGCTGGCCTGGGAAGCTCGGGTCGAGCAGTTCAGCGACTACCACCGCCTATGGCAGCGCCAGGGCGTGCTGCCGCTGGTGCGCCGTTTAATGGTCGATTTTGATATCGCCGCACGGCTGCTGGGCGAGTTCGCTGAGGGTGAGCGTTTGCTAACCGACCTGCTCCACCTGGGTGAAATGCTGCAGCACGCCAGCCAGGAACTGGATGGTGAACACGCGCTGATTCGCTTTCTGGCCGAGGCCATTGCCGACCCGGATAGCCACGGCGACAGCCACAAGCTGCGCCTGGAGAGCGACGCCGATCTGGTCAAAGTAGTGACCATTCACAAATCCAAGGGGCTGGAGTACCCGCTGGTGTTCCTGCCGTTTATCGCCAACCACCGCCCAGTCAGCGACACCGACCTGCCACTGCGCTGGCACGCTAGCGACGGCACGCTGCAACTCAGCCTGAACGCCGATGAAGCCACGCTGGCCACCGCCGACCGCGAACGCCTCGGCGAAGACCTGCGCAAACTCTACGTGGCGCTCACCCGCGCCCGCCACGCCACCTGGCTAGGGCTAGCAGCGCTAAAAGGCAGCGAGAATAGCGCCATCGGCCACCTGATCAACGGCGGCAAAGCCATCGCCCCCAGCGCGTTTACCCACGCGCTTGGCGAACTGGTGGAAGGCAGCGATATCGATTTAAGTGCTGCCCCGGAACCCACCGCGCTGCGCTTCACCCCAGCGCCGGAACAGCAGGCACTGGGCCACGCCCGCACCCCGCTACGCCCCGCTCGAGAACAGTGGTGGATCGCCAGCTACTCGGCGCTGCGTACCTCAGGGGCCGTCTCAGAAACGATGCCAGGCGCGGCGCTGCCAACGCCCGCGCCGGAACCCACCACGCCCCAGGAAGCCACCACCCTGGAAGTACTGGATGAGCCCCACGACAACGCCATCAACACCGAGGCGTTTCATTTGCATAGATTTCCCCGTGGCCCCGGCCCCGGCACCTTTCTGCACGGGCTTTTAGAGTGGGCGGGCCAGCTAGGTTTTAACAGCGCTTTGGAAGACCCCGCCGCACGGGAAGATATGCTGCGGCGGCGCGTACAGCTGCGCGGCTGGCAGGCATGGCACGACACCCTAGCGGGCTGGCTGGAAGAACTGCTCGCCACACCGCTTCCCCTGCCTCACTCTCTGTCACTAGCCCCGTCCCCGTCCCTGACAGAGCCCAGCGAAGGCAGCCAAGTGGCGCTATGCGAACTCGAAAGCTATCAGGTAGAGCTGGAGTTCTGGTTTGCCGCCCATCAGGTACAAACGCGCAAGCTGGATGAGCTGGTCAGTGACCACTTACTGCCAGGGGTATCACGCCCCGTATTGGATGCCGACACCCTCAACGGCATGCTCAAGGGCTTTATCGACCTCGCCTTTGAGCATGAAGGCCGCTTCTATGTGCTCGACTGGAAATCCAACTACCTGGGCAGCGACGACAACGCCTATACCACTGACGCCCTACGCGATGCCATGCTCGAAAAACGCTACGACCTGCAAGCGGCGCTGTATATGCTCGCCCTCCATCGGCTGCTGAAAGCCCGCCTGCCCGACTACGACCCGCACCAACACCTGGGCGGCTCGATGACGGTGTTTCTGCGTGGCAGCCGCACCACCGCCCGCGGCGTACACGCCGTGCCAGCGCCGGTTGCGCTGATCGAAGCGCTGGATGCACTCTTTACAGGCACAGCGGCAGACACCGCAGTAACAAACCAGGAAGCGGTAGTATGAGTAAGCGTGATTTAGCCTCCAAGAACGGGGGCTCCATGAACCTTGATCTGTTCGCCGATGACGCGCCGCCCGCTGCACTTGATTCAACCGCATCGGTAACACCACCGACAGAATCAGCCGCCAGTGCTACCCAGCCGCACCCCGCGCTAAGCGATACCGCCGCGCTACTCCTGCTGTGTGAGCGCTGGGTTTCCCGTGGCTGGCTGCGGGATCTGGATCTGGCCCTGGTGCGCTTTCTCGACCGTGAAACCCACAACGCCCCGCCGCTGCTGTTGCTAGGCGCGGCGCTTGCCAGCCACCAGCTTGGCCGTGGCCATGTGTGCCTGGATATAGTTGCTACCCTGGAAGCCCCGGATTTTGCACTTTCGCTGCCGCCGGAAGGCGACGACCTGAACGACCCGCCGCCGCTGCCCAGCCATGTACTGACCACGCTAACGCTGCCCGAGTGGCAGGCCGCGCTCCACCACCCCACATTGATCAGCGACGGCCCGGGCAATACGCCGCTGGTGGTGAGCCACAGCGTCAACACCAGCAAACTCTACCTGCGCCGCTACTGGCAGTTCGAGCAAACCCTGCACCAGGAAATCGCCGCCCGATTAGCCACCGCAGAACTGGATAAAACTGGTGGGAGGGAGCTTCAGCTCGCGAAGGGTGACGATAGTCACCCCCAAATACTCAAAAGCGCGCTGGATGCGTTATTCCCCGCCACCACCACTCTGGATTGGCAAAAAACCGCCTGCGCCCTAGCCGCCCGCAGCCCCTTCGCGATCATCACCGGAGGCCCCGGCACCGGTAAAACCACCACGGTTGTGCGCCTGCTGGCCCTGCTACAAACCTTGCAACTGAGCCGACCCCACGCCCACCCGCTACGCATTCGCTTGGCCGCCCCCACCGGCAAGGCCGCCGCACGGCTAAATGAATCCATCGCCGGACAAGTTGCAAAGCTCCCCATAAATGATTTAGCCACTTTGTGGGAGGCCGATTTATCGGGCGATGATTCAAGCACCGCCCAACTACAAGCAGCCATCCCCACAGAAGTCACCACCCTTCACCGCCTACTAGGCGCAAGAGCCGACACCCGCCACTTCCGCCACAACGCCGCCAACCCGCTGGCGCTGGATGTGCTGGTGGTGGACGAAGCCTCAATGGTGGATATCGAAATGATGACGGCGCTGCTCAGCGCCCTACCCGCCAGCGCCAAGCTGGTGCTGCTGGGGGATAAAGATCAGCTGGCATCCGTAGAAGCAGGCGCCGTGCTGGGCGACCTGTGCCGCCGCGCCGACGCCGCCCACTACACACCCGCCACGGCGCAGTGGCTGGCCGTACTCACCGACCACCCGCTGCCAGATGCATTAATCGACCCGGACGGCCAGCCGCTGGACCAAGCCATTACCATGCTGCGGGTAAGCCACCGCTTTACTGAAACAAGCGGCATCGGCCAGCTCGCCCAGGCGATTAACCAACCGCTAAATGAGGCATTGCGGGAACGGGATAAACACCAAGCCGTGCATGGCGTACTGAATAACGGCTACGCCGACCTGCACCACCTGGTGTTGAAGCCCGACGCACAAAACGAAGACAGCGCCCTAGAGCGCCTGGTGATCACCGGCAGCCCGGAACGTTTTCCCAACGCAGGCGAAGGCCGCACCAATTTTAAAGGCGAGCCAATTGCACCGCCCACCGGCTACCAGTACTACCTGAATACCCTGGCGAGTGAACGGCCTGATACGGCACTAACATTTGAAGAGAACGGCGATATTTACGATGCCTGGGCAAAACAAGTGCTAACCGCCTACAGCCGCTTTCAGCTGCTGTGCGCGCTACGCAAAGGCCCATGGGGAGTAGAAGGCTTAAACCTGCGCATCGCCAAAACATTGCGTCGCGAAAAGCTGCTGTATGGCAACGACCACACGTTAGAAAAAAGCTGGTTCGAAGGCCGCCCGGTGCTGGTCACCCAAAACGACTACGGCCTAAAACTGATGAACGGCGATATCGGCATCACAATGGCGGTGCCTGATCCCCGCTCTTCATCAGGAGCGCCTGGAAGATCGCTTCTTCGCGTAGCCTTTCCGACCAGTGACCCGGAAAACCCCATTCACTGGGTGCTGCCTTCCCGCCTACACGCGGTAGAAACCGTGTTCGCGATGACAGTACACAAATCACAAGGCTCGGAGTTTCAGCACACCGCCCTACTGCTACCGCAAACGCCCAACCCGATCCTCACCCGCGAGCTGGTCTACACTGGCATCACCCGCGCCCGCGACTGGCTGACGGTGATCGAAGCTAAACGCGGGATATTGAATGATGCGGTGACTAGGGAGGTTATGAGGGTGAGTGGGTTGGAGATGTTGTGATCAAAACCGACATTGCCGTTGGTGGTGTCGGCTCTCGGTCAGAAGCATTCTTTTAGGAATGCACTGATATAATGCCGCATTATGCGGGCTTAAATGGCGTATTATAATGTGCAGCGCAGTATAACCTAAGCCACTGTTTTAATTAATATTAAATGCCTTTTTATATTTTTATAGCTGACTAGGAGACAAACCAAACGACATTCCTACTAAATGCCCGACATCAAAAAATGGAATTCGATGTTCCATGTGAGAATAATGTGCGCATTTTACAATCGTTAGCTTTCGGTTATCTTTCGCATTCATGCTTGTCAGAAGCTCAATATATTCAGGGTCGTCTCCAATAAAGACAACATTATGGAAAGAAAGAGTTGAAGAATCAAAAGATGACTTGTCTTGAAAAATATCATTAGTGACAGTGTATACAGCCTCTACTTTTTTTACTTTTTCCTCGAAGTTAAATGCGACCAGTTCAAAATTGCAATCCTTACATTTAATTTTAGCACCATCTAAAGAAGCAACTGGTATCTTAACCAAAGGAATTTCACCAATCCCATTAGAGAAAAAATATACTTTATAAGTTTTATTTTTCTCTAGCACTTTACAGTTTCTTATAGCCTCATAAATTATCTCTTCTAATCTCAAATTGCTAAAATCGATTCTTGGGTGCAACTCTTGATACATTGGTGAAAATTTTTCAATAGACTCTCTAAGGAAATTAGCATCAATTAAAACTGCAGTACTGGAATAATTCACTACTCTAGTTTTTATTTTATTATTTTTTGCTTTATCTAATTTTAAATTTCTTATTTCTTCGAGTTCAACCCAGCTTTTATCGTAAAATAAAATTAGGTCCCTAATACATTTTGTTATATATAGCTGTAATTTATTGAATAGATCTATCTGTTCACTAGGTTCTGGTATCAACATTTCTAGGTTCTTACCATTGTGGATGATCTCTGTGCGCAACCCATCTTCACTGTCCCCACTAGAATAATACCTGAACTCTTCCTGCAACCTATTAATGTCCGAACTGTTCTCGGCTATATGAGCCGCAATTTTATTTCTAACCTTCTGGAATTTAGTAAAACTATTTGGGTCAGCGATAAATTCAAACAACCTCATTATTTCGATGAATTTGCCTGTATTATCATTTTCTTCTAGTGCATTAGAAAACATTCTCAATGCTTGTTTCGCTGTGTTTCCGACCTCTCCAATATCAGTATTTAGCAAATTAAAATTAGCAAAAATTTCGGAATTAAGGTCTAAACCAACCCCTGCTGTTAAGGTATTACTGTAGATAGTAGTATCTATGATGCGAGTAAAAGGGCTTCCTTTCCCATTGTACATCAACAGTAAAGTCTCTCCTGTTGCAATCTGCCCTAACCTTGCCGGCATGGTTTTTGGAAGCACTAAGGAGCAAAACTTAAATTTTATATAATCAATAATTATGGAGGCTTTAGATATTGCAGCATTCATAATTTTCAAATCACTTGATACACTGCCCGAGTAATCAGCATAACTTAGGTCATTGATTACAGCTAGTGGGTTAGATTTAAACCTCTCAACGTTTAGCTCAAATTTATCTTTACCTTCTTTAGACATGATAACTGTATTACTAAACATATCATCAATATCGATACTGCCTTTAGGGAAAATCCTTATATTACCTAATGACTCTTCCTTTTTTAAACAAAGCCTCTCCATAGGAAAAATATAAAAATATTCATTTTCCAGGTCACTTCCATACAAATCTTCAATTTTATTCATAAACCCTCATAAAAATATAACAGCGTATTAGACTTCCAACTTTATAACCTAACAAACGTACCAGAGCCTTTATTCGATAAATGCAACCTGGAAAATAAAGTCTAAGAATATGATAGTCATCATTCTTTATTCCCATTAAGTTTTATATTCAAAACTCGCGCGCCTGCTGCATTTTACAGAACATCTGCTCAGGATCACAATCCGACCACGAACAGACACTCATAATCATCTACTCCCATTACATACGATCCAGCGCATGCTCTAACAAATCAGGACATCATCTTATCAAAATGCGCTTCAAACTCGGTTTTGATAAAAACTTCTCTAAATCGATCTACGAATATGTGCGGATCTATCTCACCAAAGTCAGTTAGGTTGACCGAATCAGCATGAGATTCTCGGTTCATGTACCTATAGAGCGCCCTAAATTGAGGGTTTTCGTCATTTAGCTCTAGCAAAGCTTTGCGCAAGCTTTCTTTCTGATGCACAAAGGTGAAGTAATGCTCCAGGATGTTTCGCATAATATTGGGAATCACACTAGGTGACGCCGAACCGCTGAGTGCATCTTTGAGCGTTTGCCAGAGTGCTTGGTAGTCATTTTGGATCTCGCCTTTTCGCATAGGTACCACGTTGCTGTAATCGGCTTTGGTGACACGAAATAGCGCGAGCGAATTTTCCTTATCATCCTGCAGCAGCTTATGCATCTCATGGAAGAAAAACAGGTTGTGAGTCAGGATGATTACCTGCTTGAAGCGTGTATTAGGATGAAGTACTAAGCGACGAATCAACGAGGCGATATCGTAGACATAATTGTGGGACAAACTCGAAATGGGGTCATCAATAACGATGATGCGTTCACTCTTGATGCTACCACCTGCAGCGTTCAACTCCCCGTTACAAACCTCTAGAAAATAAAGAAACGAGATTAAAGTTTTCTCCCCCTCACTTAGCGACTTGAATACCCCATCATTCTGCGTAGGACGATGTAGGCGATACTGGGGAACAGAGCCCTCTTCCTTGATAAGCTCAAACCCCTTCAAGCCCAGGAGCCGAAGCCATTGGTTGATGCTCTCCACAGACTGATCAACGTTTGTTGTCTCAGCGCGAGACGCTTTGATTATGTCGCGCTGGGCGGTTATTTTGGCACGTACCTGCACAACCTCATCTTTAGCTGCCTGTCTCTTCTTCGTCAGTAGCTTATCTTCCGCCGAAAAAGCTGCAAGGTGGGGCTCGCACGCATTTCTAAACCAGCTCCAAAACCGATCTTTGATGCTATCTAGGTGGGCCTGCTTGTGTTTGATCTTGGCGTTGATATCGTCGATTTTCTCCTGTTCTAAGCTAATCGCATTGTTGAGGGATGTAATCATCACATCTGTGGCATTCAAGGTGACAACCGTTGAAGGGCTGGCCACCTTGGCCGATAAGGCCTGAATGTTTTTCTGAAGCATAGCCCGCAGATTCGCCACGTGAATCTGAATCGACTCTATGCTGTAAATAGGGGCCTCACTTTGGCGAAGAATCCGCTCGACAGCGCCTGTATATCGCTGCTGCAGCGTTGTAAGAGCCGTTAATCGCTTTTCGTAGGTCTGATCAAATACCTTATATAGCTCAGCATAGAAATTTACCGGTAATGGTTGCTGACACAAAGGGCACTGGTCTTTCGAGTGCGATTCAAATCTCAATGCATGCTTGACCCAATCCGAGTTACCCAACTCTTGGATTAGTTCCGACAAATACGAATCACCCTTGCCGACGATGACTTCTTTTAAAATCGGGTCGGCTTCTATCCCCGCACCTTCAAACCTCAAATGTGGAATATGCGGCAACTCAACATCGCTCGCACCTTGCAACTGAGCAGCCTCGGCAAGGAGCCCATCCTCAGTGTCGGACGTGCTAACCAATGCAACCGCAGAGACTGCATCTAGCAATCGGTCTTTAGTATTCAGTCGGTTGAAACAGTATGTAAGTGCACTGTTATCAAAGCCCACCTTGAGCTTCCAGACAAGGTTTTTGAGCTTGTCTCTGGCCGCTTCCTGGGCAGCTTTGGCTTGCTTGCCTTCTGCCATATGCGCATCGTGAGTAGCAGTGAGCGAGCTGATGGCAGCCTCGGCCACCGCTATCGCCTTATCTGCTTCAACATTGCCCTCATTGAGGGTAAATACGCCGGGCTGAGCAGCAGTCTCATGAAAATTCCTCTCCATAAAGACGTGGTTATAAACCAAAATATCGCGGTCAGCATTGACTGGATCAAGCTGGCACTCATTAAACCGAGGGTCAGTAGGCGCTTGAAGGTAGTTGCTAATGGTCGTTTTGCCGGTGCCGTTTTGACCGTAGAAAATGCTCACACGTTTTAAGGGCGCTATAGTAACGACTGAGTTTGGGGAATAGCTGGAGACATTACGCAACAGTATTCTATCGATCATAAACAGTCCTTAGCACGCGGCAATGAGTTCAAATCAATGTATAAATTAGTCAATTGTAAAGTGCCATATCACACCGAAGTGTTTAACGCCATATAGATCAACTCGGCTTAACTGAGGCACATGCAGTTATTTCCATAAGAGGTACTTTCCATACCACCAGGGACGCTGGTAGCATTATGTCCGCAGCTACCACCTTGGACTCTCCTTCCTGCCCTACTACGCATAAGCTCGCTTTGCATATGTCGTGTAAAGGCTGTCAGCGGCCCGCTGAGATCAGATGGAGAAAATGCCATGAAATATGGAAAAGTTGTTCTGGTTCGCCAGTATGACCGTTTCCGGTTTGGGCAGTGGGAAACCGTGTGCCAGCACATGCGCTCCCTACCGCGCCGGTAATTGAACGTCCAGGTAGTAGCTGCCCTACCAGTATTCGCCACCGTCGGCACGCTCCCTTAAAGTCATAGCACCCAGCTATTTGTTTATTCACAGTATCCCCTATCTCAATCACCGCCATTCCTTCTGCTGGCCGCTCGTAACTCATGCCACATCAGTATGTTGGTCAAACGAAAAATTGGCAGCATCGCCCTTCAAGGGGCAGTGTCTTGCTACCGGAGGCTGTCATCAGTCCCATCCGTAAGGCGTCACGAGGAATATACTGCTGTAACGGGTAGTCGAGCTCGCGGAGCTCGATGTCGCGTGTAGTGTCGGTAAGTGCGGAGCCACCGATGCTGACTCGCAGATCTCGGGTGTGCGGATAAAGAGTGATACGGGGCTGGGTGAAAGCTGCAAGCATAGAGCCATCCCTTACGTATGAGAATTGTCGTTATACTATGTTTAGATTAAGCCTAGCACCCTAAGCTGACTTGTCCCATTCTAGCTATCAACGGTTACTGCGAATTACGACCTAAAGGCTGTCGACACTGCCTCGGATTCCAAGCACGGTGAGTTTGATGGTGGCCATCGCTCGAGGGGAACGAAGCCACACTCACTATCGTGGGGCAAGTGAATATAACACCAGCATCTTGGCGGCAGATTTAAGCGATACCATGTGGAGACATAGGAATCAGGCTGAAGACGATAATAACGAGTAATAAGACAGGGAGCGGAGAATGGCACTTCGATTTAATCGGCGTATCCGTATTGCCCCAGGCATTAGCCTGAACCTCAGCAAAAGCGGAATCGGGGCCTCTATAGGCCCTCGTGGCGCCAAAATAAACGTTAGTAGTCGCGGTGTATATGGCAATGTGGGGTTGCCGGGCACCGGCCTCGCCTACCGTGAAAAGCTCAACAAGCGCGGAAGACGAAGCACCCAGGCAGGAGCGCCCTCTCCCGGCAAAGCTCTTGAGCAGCAGCTCAAGGCAGGGGGCTCTGCGGTGGTGCGTGTTCGTGTGCAAGAGGACGGGGAGTTCGTGATCACTGACGATGATGGCCAGCCATATGACGAGACAGAGCTGCGTGTACTTCGTAAGTACGCTGGAGAAGGCATGCGCGATATGCTCCAACAAGCATGTGATCGGCTGAACGCCGACCTCTCTGCATTGGCAACAGTGCATTGCGATACGCTGTCCCCACGAGACAAGCCAGCATTTCAGAGTCGAGCGTTTCCCGAACCCGAGCCCCAGCGCAATCCTCTTCTTCAGCCAACACTCTGGAGCCGTATCTGGCCCCCTGCGAGGCGTCGGCTAGAAGAGCAAAATGAGCGGCGGGCTGAACAATATACTCGCGCCTTTAGCGAATGGGAGGAGGCAGCGCGGGCCTTTAACGAGCAGGAGCGGCAACGACGTGAGCAGGAAACCGAGTTAGTGCTTACGAACCTCGATGCCATGGCCAATATTCTTGAGGAACAACTGGGGGAAATCCCGTGGCCCAGGGAGACGAGCGTGAGTTTTGATCTCGGAGATGATGCCAGCACCATCGCTATCGACATCGAGCTACCTGAGGAGGATGCCTTTCCGGATGTGGAGTACACCCTAGCCGCTAAGCAACCGAAAGTTTCTGTCAAAAAAATTGCCGCCACTAGGCGGCGCATGCTGTATCGCGACTACGCCCATGGCGTGGCGATGCGAGTGCTCGGTGAGATATACCACCGTCTTCCAACCGTTCAGGTAGCGCTTATATCGGCCTACGTGCCGACCCTCGACACCGGAACTGGTCAGCCCACCGAAAGCTATCTCTACAGTGTCCTGGTTACCAAGCCTCAGTGGCGAGAAATCAATTTCAAGGCCCTGGCCAACATCGAGCCACCAGCTACCCTTGAGCGCTTCGAACTGCGGAGAAAAATGACCAAGACAGGAGTGTTCAAGGCTATTGAGCCGTTCGATGTTGAAGCGCTGGCTAATGAGGTAGGTATTTAGGAGAGTTATTCAATCGTCATAGGAGAAGATATGCGTAATCTGGTTACGGGAAGCATTATTATAGGACTACTGCTAGTAGGGTGGCAGATAGCAGCAGTTGCTGATTCCGATACACAGGAGAGGCTTCAGGTGGCTTTGGATCCTTGGAATCCCCATGAGATCCGATTGACGGGTAACCAGCTAACGGTTATCACCAGAGAACGTCGCATGACGGATCAAGTATTGCGCCCTCTCATTTCGACAGGGGTTTGTATGCCTGTATTCACGGGGGCTCCTGATTCGTACCTCTCGGGAATCGATGAAATCGCCGTACTGAACATACATGGTCGCCAAGGATATATTTTTTCCGGCGGGCGCTCTGAATGCCAGGAAATTGGCGGTTTGCCAATGAATGACCTAGAAATGTACATATTGTCCCGCACACGGATGCATACAAACTAGCTTTCCATCCTGGTCACCTAGACGGGATACCCGATTCAAGCATTATAGAGGTGCCTTGGCGACGATGGCCACCATATGATCAAAGGCGCTTTACTTATTAAAGATATCATCTGTGTTATCAGTAATGTTTAGCTTTTATTGACATGGATATTGGATCGCTGACTAACCATTTAGTCTTGTTACGACTGCAGACAAGCGGCCATTTCTTGCTTTAACCAACTTTGAAAACGCGCGCATTTATTATTCATGCCTAGCGACTCAGGTGATAAGAGATAGTAGGCTGAGCCATCCAACAGAAAACCATAAGGTGCGTGGAGTTGCCCGCTTTCCAATTCGTCCTGAACCATTAAGAAAGATGCCATAGCGATACCTAAACCAGAAACAGCAGCCTGTATACATAAATAGAAGTGTTCATACTCAACTCGACCGCTTCCTTTGGTCGATATATTGGAAAGCTTTTCCCAGGTTGGCCAGGCATTAGGACGAGTGCCAGCATGTAGCAAACGCTCACCTTCAAAATTGTCATTGATGCTATTTTTAACTCGACTTACTGGCCCCACCCACTCCTCACATACTTTCTCTGCATAAATGTCAGGCTCCCAGTGAAAGTCATCGCGCCTAAGCGCTAAGTCAACACCGCTTCGTGCAAAGTCGATTGGGCCACCTGCAGCAACTAGGTGAAGATTGATATCAGGATTAGCTTCATGAAATGCGGGTAATCGTGGGATTAGCCATTTCATGGCAATGGTTGGTTCGCAAGATAACGTCAGCACTTCATTCTGGGCAGTATGCTGTAATCGATAAACAGCACCCTCGAGTTGCTCGAAAACGGAATGAGTAACCTCATGCAATGAGCGGCCTGCGGCATTGAGGAAAATGGCTCTATTGCGCCGTTCAAATAACTCAATCCCCAAAGCATCTTCTAAAAGCCGTACCTGGCGACTCACTGCACCGTGTGTGACATGCAAGGACTCGGCGGCTTTTACAAAGCTACCTGTCTGCGCGGCCGCTTCAAAAAAGCGAAATGATGCAAGAGATGGAAGTTTCATATACTCGATGAAATCTATCAGATTTGCTTCACGATAAATCGCTTTTATAAGCTTTGCAAGCATTCAATAATTAAATCACCTCAATAAGAGGTGCAACATAAAACTATACAGGGAGTGAAGTTATGCAAAATATATCATCCCCAACGCCGCCACAACCACAACCTCACATGTATGATCGTGTTCATAGCGAAGTGATTGATCTGTGCAAAAACATCGCAAGAAATGACTTCGCACTACTGCCTGCTAAACATGTACGTAGCCTAATTACGTTAGATGACGAAAGTTTGTTAGAAGATTGGGAAGACTTCCAGAACAGCTGGAACCGCCTGGAACAAGACCAACATATGAAAGATGGAGGTAAGTACCGCTTTCGTCGCCATGGGGTTTACAGTGCAGAGCCCAGCTCAAGCGTTAAACCTGAACCACGCCAACCGCATTACCAGAGCCTTGACTACAACACCCTTAATGGCGGGATAGCTAGAGATTTTGCGCCTATAGAGCCTGCAATCGCTGACTGTAAAATATTGATGGCAGCACTTGAATTGTGCAGACGAACGTTTAGTAGTATCGCCCCATTTTATGGCTGGCATATTGAGGTGCACCAATTTCGGATCATTGCTACTGACAATCAGGCACTTCCTACCCCTGAAGGAATTCATCGTGATGGAGTTAGCTTTGTATTTATGATGCTCGTCAATCGTAAAAACGTGCTAAGCGGCGAAACCAGCATCTACAATCGAGAAAGAAAAGAACTTGCTCGACACACTCTCACCACCCCCTTCGATGCTGCAATTGTAAATGATGAAAGAACCCTTCATGGGGTAACCCCTATAATAGCAGAAGACTCAAATGAGCACGGCTACCGTGATGTACTTGTTATTACTTTCAATAAGCGTTGAAAATTAGGCGGGGCAGATGCCCCGCCTTCACTATTGGAGTTTCATTGATGAATGAGCTGATAGCAGTAGCTACTATAACTGTTTTAGCAGTTATTAGCCCAGGCCCAGATTTTGCGATGGTAACACGCAATAGTTATGCATTCGGTTCACGGATTGGACTATTTTCAGCTCTAGGAATTGCCTGCGGCGTCCAAGTGCATGTGTTTTACACCATGTTCGGTATTGCAGTACTTATCGTAGAATCTCCCACGCTTTTTATGGCTATGAAAATCATTGGAGCGTCATATCTTATTTTCTTGGGATATAAATCACTAACAAATAAAACAAAGCTAACGTTTGGAGAGGCTACAAATATCGCGCCATCACCAGCCGCTGCTTTTAGAATGGGGTTTCTCACTAACGCTCTCAACCCTAAAACAATGCTATTTGTAATTGCTACTTATACCCAAGTTGTTCAACCTGATAGTGCTCTGGGTCAAAATTTTGCCTATGGTATATTCATGTCAGCCGCTCACTGGGTCTGGTTTAGCATTGTTGCACTATTCTTCGCCGCGCCTGCTATGCGTAAGCGAATACTTAAACGGCAAGGCATTGTCGACAAAGGTATTGGCATTGCACTCATAGCACTAGGTGCCTCGCTAGTTTTCACCAAAATCACAACCTAAGGCAAAAAAGTGCCTAGGCTTTAGAGGGCATTTTAAACAAACCATTTATTACAATGGTATGAGAGTATTGGATGGCGGATGCAGACTCTGAGTGCAACACACTCACTGGATGGTTGATGGGCTTTCATGGTACTTGGTCATCAGCTCGCTCATCACTTCTATCGGACATTTAAACCCAAAGCGTTTTCGAGGTCGCATAT
>Ga0208919_1000930_pt1 | contig 17853 bp, 21 predicted proteins | sample 4_EtaG_FD_184076 | JGI IMG/M metagenome (GOLD analysis project Ga0208919, IMG submission 184076) | Marine viral communities from the Subarctic Pacific Ocean - 4_ETSP_OMZ_AT15127 metaG (SPAdes) (version 3) | ecosystem: Environmental > Aquatic > Marine > Oceanic | place: Pacific Ocean | collected...
TCAGGGCTACATGTACGGGATCACGCCTGCTTAGGCCCCGTACCTGACTTCTTGGGAGCATGATGGGACGAGGTTTCGCATACGCACACAAGGCAGGGCAACGCCCGTATGGGCAGCCTGCCGACGGTTACCGTGACGCTTCGCCTCGACCCCAAACTGTGGGTTCGTCGCGGAATGTTCAACGGGTTCAGCGTATCGCTACCTCTGTTCCAGTTCCCGAGGTCATCATGTGCAGCGCGCTGACCCGTGACGGGGCACCCTGTAAGGGGCGTCCTGTTACGGGCAGCGACCTGTGCGTCTTTCACACGCCGAAGGAGTAGCCGATGGACATTTCGTCCATGCGGTCGTACATCCGTTCAGTGGTGGACATCGATTCGACGGACATTTCCGACGATGTGATGAACCGCTTCTTGGGCGAGGCATACGATGTGATCGTCTATTCGGAGAAGCGTTGGCCGTTCTTTGAAGTGTCAACGACGTTTACGACTTCTTCCGACACGAAAGATTACAGCCTCGCCACGGTGGGGGCGTCGGTAACGAATGGTCTCCGCGAGATAGCGGCGTTGAAGACCGACAACCACGTTCTCGAATACATCGGCCGCGATGACGGCGATGTCGCGTATCCGCTCGACAGCGATTCCAGCGGAAACCCGTGGTACTGGTCGTTCTGGGCAGACACCATTCGTTTCTATCCGACGCCTTCGTCGGGAGAAACGATCTATGTGCGTGGATACAAGAACCCTGCCGCTTTCGGGGCGGGATCTTCTGACGCGACGGAGCCTTCTGATCTTCCTGATCCGTTCCACATGGTGCTTGCAACCTACGGGATTGCTCGAGCCTACGAACAGCAGGAAGATCCAGCGATGTCCGCACAGTATTTCTCCATCTTCAACCAGGAGTTGGACAACTTGCGGGCACGCTACGAGGACATGCCGGCGTGGCAGCCGGTCAGGTTGAACTATCGCAGGGTTTCCAGGTGGCGGTCGCAGTCCTATTTGCCAGATCGTCTTCGATATTCCTGGGAGTGATCGGTGGCACCGACTTGGAAGCTTGAGGCTCTTGAATCGTTTACGGGCGGGTTGAACCTCCGAACCGATCAGTTCAATTTGGCGGAGAATGAATCTCCTGACCTGTTGAATGTCCTTGTTGATCCGCGTGGCGGCATTCGGCAACGTGACGGCGTGGACCGTCGGAACACGACGGCGTTGGGGTCCGACATTCAGGGGATCTGGGGGTTTCACACCGATTCGGGCACCAACCAGGTGATGGTCAACTACGGGACCGCTGTTGCCCATTCGGCTTCGGCGAACTTCACGAACCTGTCTGGGATCACGGCCCGCACGGACGGTAGCCGCGTGTACGGGGTGACGATGAACAATGTTGCCTACGGTGTTTCGTATGACAAGCCTTCGTTCAAGTGGGATGGGTCGTCGGCCGCCGATCTGGGGGCGACGTTTGGCGCTGCCGGCAACATGCCGCAGGCCCAGTACATTGCGGCGTGGAATAACTTTGCGTGGGTTGCCAACACCTACGAGTCGAGTACGGCCTACAAGTATCGGTTGCGCTGGTCGAACGCCAACGATCCTGAGACCTGGACCGACACCGACTATGTCGACATCGACAAGGGCGACCACGGCGACTACATCACGGGCCTGTGCCCGATGGGCGACAGGCTTCTGGTGTTCAAGTCGAACAGCGTGCATGCCGTGTTCGGATTTGATTCTGATTCGTTTCAGGTCACGACGTTGAGCAACAACGTCGGTTCTGTTCCGCTTTCTTCGCCGGTCTCAACGCCTTACGGGACGTTCTTCTGGCATGCAGACAGAGGCGTGTACCTGTATGACCGTGAGAACTTTGTGTGGGTGTTCGACAAGTTGTCGCCAGCGATTGACGACGGGCGCATCACGTTTAGCACGAACCCGCAGCTGACATGGGGAAACAACAAACTGTATGTGAGCGTTGATTGGACGGTGGGTAGTTCAACAACCCGCCGTACTCTCATCTACGACCCGACCATTGCCGGCGGGGCCTGGGTGACGACCGACATTGACGCCGCAGCGTTGTATTCGTTTCAGCCGCCAAACTCGTCTTCGACAGTGTTCGGGGCATGCGTTGCCAACACTGGCGTTTTAATCGATGTTGAAGACGATCAGCAGCGCAGCACCGACAGGTATGCGATTTCGGCGGAAACGCATATCAGTTCATATTTTGTGACGCGGTGGATCGCCGGCAAGAACCCGATTGTCAAGAAGCGTTGGGGTAGGCCCCGCATGGTGACTTCGGCAGAGTCGACGATTTCGTTGCCTGTGCAGGTGTACAAGGACTACGACAAGTCGGAACAGACGACGAGCTTCAATGTTTCGATCACGGGGAAGACATCGACTTCGTTGTGGAACACGGCGAAGTGGGATGACGCTGACAGCACTTCGGCGTATTACGCAGCATGGGACGCAATCGCTCGAGACCTTACGGCAGTGGTGAAGAACCTGCCTACTCTCGGGACAGCAAAGAGTGTAAGTATGAAGGTCAACGGCCCAACAACGAACAACCATTGGGAAATGAACGCCGTTGCTTTCGCCTACACGCCGAGGAGGCTCAGGTAGATGGCAACGCTAGCGGTAACGAACACCTTCTCGGCCGGCACTACCATTGTGGCGGCCGACATGAACGAGAACTTTGACGACGTTGAAGCGTTCATCAACTCGTCGCCAGGTGTCATTCAGAACAGCCTGGTTGACGCCAAGGGCGACATTATTGCTGCTACGGCGGCCGATGCGGTTTCCCGTTTGGCTGTGGGCACCAACACGTACGTTCTGACTGCGGATTCGTCAGAAGCCACAGGCATCAAATGGGCTGCGCCCACGGTGGGGACGGTGACGGCGGTTACTGGAACTTCGCCGATTGTGTCGTCTGGCGGGACAACGCCGGCTATTTCAGTGACAACCAACGACGCACAGCTCATTCTGAACAACTCCATCTTCAACTAAGGAAAGATAATGGCAACATACTCAAAGGTTCTACTGTCTGGCGGCACAACAGGCATGAACATCAAGGTGGCCGCCACATCATCGGCAGGCACTACGATCCATACCGCTACTAGCGGTACGTCCAACATGGACGAGATCTGGCTGTACGCCTGCAACACCGACTCAACGGACCGCAAACTCACCATCGAGTACGGTGCGACTTCCGACGATCAGCGCCTTACTGAGGTGACGATTGGTGCTGAGGCTGGTTGGGTGCTGGTAGTTCCAGGTTTGTTGCTACAGAACAGTCTGGTTGTGAAGGCGTTCGCTGCAACAGCGAACGTCATCAACATCAACGGTTACGTAAACAGGATCACAGCCTAATGTCAAACGGTGTTAGATTCTTCGCAAGCCAACCAGTTTCCAACTGGAATGCTGCGGCCATAGCATGGAGCGGCTCAACAGCCAATGGTCTAGCAACCTATGGTGATGGCACCGACATTGTTGCGGAATCGACTGCCACGTATGACGGCACGACCCTGCAACTGACCACTTCGGGTGGCGGGCTCAAGCTGGACGGCCTCAACAGCTCCAATGCCAATACTTTGGACGATTATGAAGAGGGGACTTTTGATGTGACGGCGACGGTCGCATCGGGCACCCTCACCGTTGACACCAACCGTGACACCCTCAAATACACGAAGATCGGCAACAGAGTTTTCATCATGGGTCAGATTGAGTTCACGACAGCATCGACCCCTTCGGGGGCGTGGTCGTTGAGCGGCCTCCCGTTCACCAACACGAACACGGGTACCTACTCCGTCAACAAGCGGCCCAACATCGCTACTGGCATCAGTACACCAGCCAGTGACATTGATCCTGGTTCACCCTTTGGGTGGATTGAAGCCAACACGACGACAATCACGATGGCTGTAGGCGGCATTGCGTCAACGGCCACGCTGAACGCCAACCACATCGACACTGGAACCCACGTTTTTATCACAGGCCAGTACGTCTGCGATTCATAGCCCCCAAGGAGGCTTCAAATGGCATTATCCAAAACCGTCACCTGTGACCGAATGGAAGTTCTGGAGATGGGACAGATCCAAGTGCGCGTTGCGACCGTCTTGACAGAGGATGGCGTTGAACTGTCCCGCGCTTTTCATCGGCACGTATTGGAGCCAGGAGACAGTCTTGACGGCGAAGATCCAAGGGTTGTTTCTGTTGCTGGAGCAGTTTGGACTGACGCAGTTATAGCCGAATGGGAAACGATTCGGGCTGAACGACAGGCCATGATGGACGCTTCACTCGCTGAGTAATGGAGCAGCCCACCGACATCCGACAAGTAAAGATTCCGACCATAGCGGTCGGACTGATCTTGTCTGTGGCGGTGATCGCTGGGACCATCACCTGGTCTTCTGCTCGCACGGTGGCCCGCATCGACCGCCTGGAGGAATCCGTTGAAGCGATTGAAGATTCGATGGATATGCATGCTTATGCGCGAGTGGAAGATGTTTCGGAAGACATTCGGGATCTAGAAACACGGTTGGTGGCGATGGAAGAGCTTTGCAACCGCGTGGACGCTATGGAAGAGCTGGTGGCGGGAGTTGCCACCTCGGTTAGCGCATTGTTGATGGAAGCGGAACAGGACTGGTGGCCTGATGCCGACGACTGAGTACAGGCCGACCCACAAGTTCATGGGACAAAACGCTTTGTCTATTGAGTACGAGCTTCGGAAACTGGCTCAAACCCTGAGCAGCCATGACGCTGCCATAGAAGCAAACCGGCTAGGGATTTTCGGAAGGCGAGATTAGATGGGTATTCGTAGAGCAGCCGCAGAATACGGATCTGCTATCGGTGACCAGCAGTTGACTGTGGCGGGGACCGCTATCGCTTTGACTGTTCCGACGGGGGCCGTGTCGGCGATGGTGACGAACGGTGCTGAACCGGTTCGTGTCCGTTGGGGAACACCGACCGCAAGTGTGGGCCATTACCTGAATCCCTATTCGGTGTTGGACTTGTACAAGGACGATTTGACGGATGTGAAGTTCATCCGTGTGTCATCTAGTAGCACCGCTGATGTCACCTACTTCGGGTAAGGAGAGCGACGATGCCGTCGAGGATCACACAGAGGATCGACCAAGTCCCAACTGGGGACATTACTGCTGTAACTGCAGGGTCGGGTCTGGCGGGGGGCGGCACCTCGGGTGCTGTGACCCTCACTGTCGACACGGACGCCAAGGGCGACCTGATAGTTGGTACAGCTGCCGATACTGCAACCAAGTTGTCGGTGGGTACGAACACGTATGTTCTTACTGCCGATTCAAGTACCGCCAGTGGCCTGACTTGGGCGGCTCCCACCACGGGAGACATCACGGGTGTCACTGCGGGCACTGCCATTAGTGGCGGTGGCAGCAGCGGGACGGTGACCGTGAATGTGAATGTGGAGACCACAACTTTGCAACTAGCAGGACAGGTGTTTGGCTGATGGCTAACAACATGCCAGGATTTGCGTTCGATATTGCTGCTGATCCGCTCGGCCAGCGGCGGTACAACATTCCGAATCTGCCGTTCAAGGACATGCGCCGGCAGGGGCCGGTCGACCGGTTTGATGAGTCAGTCGGTGAGGCGACTCGCGGTATGCCTTCTATGGGGCCTTTTGCTGATCGGTTGAAGCGGTTGTTTCCGCAGGGGCAGATGCCTCCCGAGTTGTTGCAGATGCTGATGATGCAGTTGATGGCCGGCCAGGGTGCCGGCATGACGCCGATGGGTGGCGGCAGGCCACCGCAGCGGCCACCGATGGGTGGCGGCAGGCCACCGCAGCGGCCACCGATGGGTGGCCGCAGGCCACAACGGAGACCACCGATGGGTGGCAGTCGTCCGCCTGTTGTCAAACTCGAGGATCTGATGGCAGCAATGACACAGGGACCGCCAGGAACGCAGCAGGCAAACATGCCTGTTCCGCAGGCGAGAGGCCGAATCGGTAGATAGATGGCTATAGATTTCACGTTCACGGGCCGCAACGACGCGCCAGTTCCGACCATCGCCAACACGATGTCGGCAACCTATGGCGGGTTGGGGTCTAAGAACGCGCCGTCTTTCGGGAATGCACCGAAGATGCCGACCATTGGGACGCCCACAGGCGGGTTGAGTGGTCAGAGGTTTGCTGATTTGCAGCGGGCTTTGGCTAGCACTGGTTACCAGCAGAGCGACGTTCAGCGTGATCGTGCTATGAGCATGGATGATTTGGCCCGTCAGTTCGTTGATCAGCGTCGAGGTATTCCAGGCCAGTTCAATCAACGCGGGATGCTTGATTCGGGGCAGTTCCAGCGTGGGATGGGTAGGTCGTTTGCTGACGAGTTGCGTCGGCGTGGCCGTTTGGAGATGGCGGCGCAGCAGGCGTTGAATAGTTTGGCGCAGCGCCGTATGGCGGCGGAGCAGCAGTATGCGTCGGGGCGGTTGCAGGACGCGTTGGCGGCTGCGGCGGCTCGGGCGCAGGCTACGGCGCAGCCTGCTGACATTGCTCGGATGTTGGCTCAGGGCGGCAGATAATGGGGCTCTTAGAAGACATTCTGGACAATGCTGGTTACGGGTCGGATGCTTCGACGGGCCGCAGGGGCGGCCGGTCGGGTCGAGATGTCGGCGCTATTGCCGACATTCAAGCAGCTCTTGAAGCAAATAGAAACACCGATAATCGCAACTGGTGGGAGAAGGCCACAGGCTTTGTGGGTGACGCGGTTGGCGGCGAGTGGGTTCCCGAATCGTGGGAAGACGCTTGGGACGCTACGGGGGGCCGTGCGCTCTCCGCTTTCGGCGACGCCGGCCAAGAAGTTTGGCAAGGCGACATAAGTGGTGCTTTAGGCGATCTTGCTGGAGGCGCTTGGGATATTGGTTCGGACGTTGCTCGATGGGGAGCGTCCGAACTTGGCGACATAGGCGCTGATCTAGGACGCAACATTTACAGCAACTGGGGTCTTGAAGACGCTCTTGGAGCTGCTGGCCGTTTCGGTCAGAGCATCCCAGGGATGGGCTTGGATGCCGCCCGATACCTTGGTGGTCAAGGTTTGGACGCTGCCCAGTGGGCCGGCGGCGGGCTGGCCGATCTGGGCCAGCAGGGCGTCGGGTATCTAGGCGATCAGGTCGCACGGCTTCAAGACGAAGCCACCCGATGGGGGCAGCAGACGGTGCTGCCGTGGCTCCAACAGCAGGTTTACGACCCCGTTCGGGGATTCGTTACCGAAACGGTGCCAGACTTTACGATGCAAGAGGTTCTGCCGTATTTCCAAGACGATTTCATGGAAGACGTAACAAACCTTGCTGGCGGGGTCAAGGACTGGGCTGTTGATGACGCGTGGGGGCAGGCCATTGAGCCATTCTACGAGAATGTGCTGAAGCCTGCCGGTCTCGACATTGCCGACTGGGCTGTTGACGATGTCTATCAGGACATCATCACTCCGTTGTATGAGAACTATTTGAAGCCGGCAGGTTTGGCGACGGCCGATTGGACGACGGACACGGCGTTGCCGTGGCTTGAGGAAGAGGCGTGGCCGTACATCCGAGACCATCTCGGTGACGACATTAGCGACGTTCTCGAGGCGGTCCCTGCGTTTGTTCGTAATGTCGCTCCTGAGGGGTCGAGGGTTGACGACTGGCTTGAAGGCGCTGTGGGCGGCATTGGGGATTTGTGGAACTGGGGTGAGGCGCTACCAGGTCGTGCTGGCGAGTATCTGTTTGATCCTTCGCAACCGTCTTGGGGTCAAGGAAGCCCAGCGCAACAGGCCATATTGGAAGCCCTCATTGCGTCTGCCGGCGGAGCCGGCGGTCTTGCCGCAGGCGGTGCAGGCGGTCTCGGTGGTGCAGGTGCCCTTGGTGGAGCGGCACCGTCGGGCGTATCGGCACCTGGAACGGGTGCGAATGTTGCTGGCGGCATGGTGCCGTTCCCAGGCGGAGCGCCTGGGGCAGGCATGGGCTTCGGTTCGGCAGGTGTTCCTGCGGGGCAACCTTCTTTGGCGGAGATGTACGCCGCCATGTACGACAGGCAGCGGGGTGCTGTCGAAGACCAGTATCAGGCCGGCATGGCAGGTGCCGAACGGATGGGTGCCTTGGGGACGGCATACGCTGATTCGGTCAGAGAGCAGGGCAGGGCGGCCGCCGCAGAGGCCGCTACGGCCGCCAACGCGTACTTTACCGAAGGGGTTGACGAGGCTGCTCGGGCGTACAACGAAACGATTACGGCTTTGAACAGTCGTGAGCAAAGCCTGATGGACAGGTACACGGAGCAGGCGGTGCTGGAGGGCAGCGGCATCATGGCTGACTCTGCGGAGCAGCGCCGTATCGCAAACGACTTGTCGGATCTGCAACGTAATCGGAACACGCTTCGCCATCAGATGGTTACCGGTCAGCTCGACACGGAGGAGGCTCGCCGTATGACACGGTTGGCTTCCGATGAAGCTGCGTTGCAGACCGAGGTTGCTCAGATGGAGTCGAGCCGTGTGGGCCAGGAGGCTGCGTTGGCAGCCCAGTTGGCGCAGCGGTTCAGTGGCGCTCGGGCTTCAACTCAGAAGAGCATCGAGGACGCTGAGAAGGCTTTGCGGGACATGGGGATTGAGCCTGCTGCCTACACGGCGGCTCCTGGTGCGGAAACGCAGGCGTTGCTTACGTCGCAGGAGTTGTCGATGCAGACGATGCAGAATCGTCTGCGTGATGCTTCTGCCGCTGAGGCGATTGATCGTCGGGCGAGGGTCGGCGGGATCTTCTCGCAGGCGGCGCAGGCGCTGCAGGACAAGTTGTTTGATATGCGTAGTTGGGCTGATTTGGCGAACTTTGATGCTCAGGCGGATGCCGATCTTGCTCAGGCTGCGGCGTTGGGTGAGATCAACTTGGAGGAGTTGGCTCGCTTGCAGGCGTCGAAGGAGTCGATCTTTGGGAAGCGCACCGACTTGTTCGATCAGGGCGAGTTGGAGCGGATCACGACCCGCAAGGAGTACAACGCTGCGTTGGAGGTTGAGCGTGCAGCGAAGCGCCGTGCGATGGAGGAGGCGCAACGTGCCCGTGTCGCAACGGACGCTGCGGCAGCGGAACGAAAGTTCCTAGAGGAACAGGCTGAAGCGGACCGCAAGCACGCACTCGAGCTAGCAAAACTGGAAGCTCAAGCGGCTTTGGACGAGGCAGAATCTGCGGCTGAGATCGCTGCCGCCGAGGCGGCGTTGGCTGAGGTCAGCCGTCTAGCCGAAGAGTTCATTACCGTCAACGTCAATGGTGTGGACATTCCCGTCAACAGGGACTTCTATTTGGAGAATGTCGTCTTCGGTGGTGCGGGTGCGGATGCGTCGTCGGATGTGAACCTGATGCAGATGCAGGACGACGATGGGAACACGTTCTTCGTGGATGTGGGTGGGGTCACTGAGGAAGGGATTCCGTATTTGACGCATTCTGCTGGTACGGATCTCCAGTTGACGGGTGCGCCGTTGACGCCGGTTTGGGCCGGCGAAGGCGTGGATGCTGCGACGTTGGCTTCGGGTTCTGCCGCCGAGCTGGGTGCTGCGCCGACCTCTCTTGAGGCGGCGTTGACGGGCAATCTGATTTCTGGGGCGACGGCGTTGGAGAACTTGGATGCGCTGCTGCCAGGTCAGCACGATGTGGTTGGTCCTGGCGGAGCAACGAAGACAGAAGCGCAGGCGGTGCGCGACTTCTTGGCGAACTTGGGTTGATCATGGCGGACATCAACCGCTCCAAGATCGTCGACATCATCAAGGGTGGTTCGTCACCTATCTCGTTTTCTCCGATAGATCCTGCGTCTTTCCGCACGGGTCTCACCCACACGACGAGGGAAACGCCTGTTCTCGGCGGGACGCCGATCACACGGTTTGCGAAGCCGAAGGGCGAGGACGGCGGATTCAAGGGATTTTTTGGAGGACTGATCGACGCTCTCGATTTTGGCGGGGCGATGGTTCGTTCGGGCGTCAAGGAAAACATTGATGCGTGGAGCCAGCTTGCCCAAGGAAAGAACCCGTTTGAGGGGTTTTTCACGGGCGGCAAGGGTGGTGCGTCGATTGCCGACTGGTGGGAGCAGACCAACGACCACATGCTGATGTCCGAGGTGCTGCGCGAGACCGGCATTTCCGAGAAGTTCGGCATCAAGCCTGGTAGCAAGACGGAAATGGCGTTGGGGTTCGGCCTTGATGTAATAACCGACCCCGTCGTGTGGTTGACAGGCGGAGCGGGGGCTGTGCCGCGGGTGTTGAAGGGCATGGGGATGGTTGACGATGTCGTCAAGGCGTTGACGAAGGCGTCAGGTCTGGCTGCTACGCCAGCGAAGGCCGCCGAGTTGACTGCTGCGGCGCAGCGGGTCAGCAAGAGCCGGTCGATTCTGTCGGCCGGCAAGGCTCTGGACGAGATCGGAATCAAGTCTGGGTTGACGTTCACGATCCCTGGCACCGGCCGGTTGGGCCGGCACATCGTGGAGAAGCCGTTGAGTTTCGCCACGGGTGGTGCTGTGGGCAAGGCTGCCCGTGCCCAGCGGGCGAAGGCTGTGCCGTCGTTTATTCTGCCTGACACGGCGTTCGACGTTCAGAAGTATGCCCCTCAGATCGCTGATTCGATGAAGCTGTTGAAGAAGGGTGAGACAGCGGTGGTGGACATGCTCACCAAGGGCGGCATTCCGAAGGCGTTGCATCGGGACATCATGGAGGCTGCGGCGTTTGGTCGCCGCTTGCCGGTCACGTTGCCGTTCACGTTGCCGTGGTCGACGCCGCTGGTGCAGGCGGTGGCGCCGCTGCCAGGGTATGCGTTTCGTTTGGCGTCGCAACACAAGGCCGCTAAGGGGTTCGACAATGCGTTGAATGCGCGTGCCCCGATTCGTGCCATGAAGTTGTCTGACAATCCTGATGACGCGTTGGCTGGGATCTACATGGAAGAGGTCGCGAACAATGCTGCGGTGAAGGCGGGGACGTTTAAGAGGCAGCTTCTGGGTGCGCCTGGTAGGCCGCCTTTGGGGTACAGGATGGCTGCGAGGGCTGCTGGTGTCCCTGAGGAGGGTGCTGGCGCTATGCGGATCGTGGAGAAGGCAAAGCAGTTCGGCATTTCGGGCGAGGATCTGATGAGGGCTTCTGATAGGCCCACATTCGTGAGGGGTGTGCTGAACCCCGAGTTGCCTGATTCGTTTCGACGGTTGGGGGCGCAGGGCACGAAGTTCCATGAGGAGTTGTTGCAGTGGTGGGATGATGCCCGCCGGTTGGCGAACGAGCAGTTGGCGGGGACGCCGCTGGCGGGGTTCGCCGACGATTTGTATGCGGCGCGTTACCTGTCGGAGGCTGGCCAAGAAGTTCTGAGCGGTGCTGGTCGTTCCGCTAACCGTAGCGGTCTCGGGGGGACGCCGTGGCAGCCACGGGAGTATGTCACGCCGTCGCAGTACACGAAGATGGTTGCGTTGCACGGCGAGGAGGAGGCTGCCAAGCGGGTCTCGCAAACATATTTGGGTCAACCGTTGCAGAACGTGACCGGCCCTGGGGCGACCGGCAAGTCTATTCGCGATCAGAGAGATGAGATTGGTCGTCGTGTTCTCGGCGAGAACGAGTACAAGCAGATCTTCTCCAACGACTTCCATGAGGTCGTGCATCGGTACATCAACGACATGGCTCAGGGGGTTGATGTCCAGAACGTGCTGCGAGGCATGGAGAACGTGGGTCTAATCGTGAAGGCGGACGCTCAGGGGGCGATCCGCATGGATCTCGCTGACCGGTTCAGGAAAGTTGCTGGCGTGACGGACGAGTCGGGTCGGCGTACTGGGGGGACGATTCAGAAGTTTGAAAGCAAGATTGATGCGAGCCGTGTGGGTGCTGCTCGGGTCAGGCAGGTCGATGAGGCCGCAGCGGGGGTCGCTGGGGGCGTGATACCTGGGGTGGCTCCGACATCGTTGCCGGCCGAGCTGGCTCCAGAGTTGGGCCGTCGAGTGAACGCAGCGATGCGTTCCGTCGAGGGCCTCACCTCAGGGAAGGCGACATGGTTGCCGAAGGAACTTCAGGCAGCGATCAAGAGCCTTGATTCGTTGACGCCGCTACCCACCGAAGGTTGGGCGCGGGTCATGGAGCAGTACAGCGGTGTCGCCGACGAGATCGGTCGAGAGGTGATGCGTCTACGCCAGTTGGTGAACGGTGTCGATGCTGCGGCGAAGCAGGCCGGCACCAGGGGTTACGCAGAGTTGCAGGCCGCAACCCGCAACATCAAGGTCATGGAGTCTGCGTTGGCTCAGATGAACGGGCTGATGGGTCGAGCGGCGTTGAACGACAGGACTGTCAGGGCGGGCCGTCAGCTCGTCAAGACGTTGGAGACTGGAACGATTCCGTCTTCGATTCTTCCTGAGATGAAGGCGTGGGCCAAGAAGTATTCGGAGTGGGTTGATCTTGACAATCTGACAGGGTCGACGGCGTATCTACATGCCGCTGATGACGACTTCCTGCGGGCCGTCAGCGCCCAGATCGCCGCAGGGGATCTTCCCGATCTCGTATACATCGCCGAGAAGGTTGCTGTGGCGGAAGCCGGCGGCCTCGCCAACGCCCGCCTGTACGGCGAAGCGTTGGAAGAGGCGAAGGCGGCAGCGGAGAAGTGGCAGGGCATAGCACCCGATCTGGAGCGTGGGTTGGAAGAGGCCCGTCTGATCGCTCAGAAGGACGTATTGACCCCTGACGAGTTGTTCGACCAGCAGAAGTACCTACAGTCGGCCAAAGAGCAGGCTATGGAACTCGAGTTGGAAATGAGCCGTGCCCGTCGGTCAACGGAGCTTGGCCGGCGCATCTCGGCGATGGACAGCCAGGAGGAGGCGTTGCGGGCCCTCAATCAGGAACGCAACATGCAGGGGTTTCAGCATGCGTACAACGAGGCGTTGTCGAACCAGTTGACGGGTCCGTGGTTGAAGGGCTATTCGGCGGTCAACATGAAGGAGTCCGCTGACCTGTTCGCTGCGGCAACGCTGGCTGCTGCGAGGCTCAACAATGCCAGTGCGATGGCTGACTGGACGAAGGGGTATCGGTCGTTGTTGAACTATTGGAAGGCGCAGGCGGTGGCTACTCCTGGGTTCGTGATTCGTAACATCATGGGTGCGACTTGGATCAACTCTCAGATTCTGGGTGTTGAGATGGGTCAGCACATGAAGACTTCGGCGATGCGTCGGGCGGCGATGAAAGCGTCGATTGAAGCGGTTGGGGACAAGAAGTATCTGCAGCATCTCAGGGACACGGCGAAGGCCCGCAACATCGTGGTGGACCGGCCGGTGGCCGGCCACCTTGGGACGGGTAGCGCCTATCTGGCGTGGAAGACGGCCAGCACGGCGACGCCGACGAAGCTGCCTGGTGTGCGTGGTGTGTTCCGTAACGCCACTGATCGGGACTGGCGGGTCTTCAATGAGATTGAGCGGTCGGGGATCGCTGGTGGCGGTCAGGCCGCCATCGAGGTTGCAGAAAAGTCTGCTCTGGGTGGTGCGGGGACTTGGAATCCGTTTCGGGCGCATTTCGTGCCGTTCAAGGCTGTGCGGTCGGCGAACACGGACGCCGAGTTCATGGTGCGTATGACTGCTGCACGCCATGTCATGGATCATGGCGGCACCTTGGAGAAGGCGTGGAAGACGGTCAGGAAGCTCCATTTCGACTACAGCGAACTGACACCCACAGAAGCCAAAATCAAGATGGTGATCCCGTTCTGGAAGTGGCAGAAGAACATCCTGCCGGTGCTGATCGAATCGATTGGGAATCGGCCGGCAGCGTGGTCGAGATTGGGGCAGATCAAGGGCGAACTAGAGTACGCCAGCGAGGCCGAAGGCGTCGTGCCCGACTACTTCATGGAGAACCTGGGTATCCGTTTGCCGTGGAGGATGGACGGATCGCAACTGTACGTCCTGCCTGATCTGCCGTTCAAGGATCTAAACCGTTGGATGCGGTCCGATGACCGGCCGATCACGGGCATCAAGCCGTTGGACATGGCAACTAGGGCGTTTGCTGAATCGGCGTTCCCGTATGCCAAGTTGCCTATCGAGTTGTGGGCAGGCAAGCAGTTCTTCGCTGATCTGCCGTTGAAGGGTCGTTTCCAGAATGTGCCGCCGTCGTATGCAAACATTCCTGGTTTGATGCCGCTGCTCGGTGGTTTGGGGAAAGCGGAGAAGAACCGGCAGGGCGAATGGAAGATGACTGATTCGGACCTGTATGTGTTGGATCAGATGATGCCGTTCATGGGTCGGCTGCGCCGCCTCATCCCTGGCGAGGAGAAGTACGAGAAGCGTTGGATGACGACGTTCCTGTCGACGATGTTTGGTGGCGGTCTGCGGGCGAACACGCCTGAGGAGCGCCGCAACCAGCTGATTCGTTCCCAGCGTGAGCTGGAGGACGACATGAAACGCATGATCGATATTGAGGTCCGCAACGTCTAGACTCGCTGGGACGGAAGCGGGTTAGGTTGATGGACTTCATCTCACGCACTGATTGGCATGCGAGACCGCCGAAGCGAGCATTCACGCGGCTTCGTTCTTCCCGTGTCGTGGGAATAGTCGTTCATCACTCTGGCGTCGCAAACCCGCCTGCTGGCGTGAACGCTGTCCGAGCCTACGAGCGGTACCACATGGACACTCGAGGTTGGAACGCCATCGCCTACAACTGGCTTGTTGACGAACGCGGAGTGATCTACGAGGGACGCGGCCCAGGGATAGTTTCTGGAGCGACCAAGCACAACAACTTCAAAACAGAGAGCATCTGTTACACGGGCTATGGCGGCAGGAAAGTCCCTGAGGTCGCCCTCGTAAGCATTACCGAAGTGATTGAAGACATTCAGGGCCGCTACGGAGGGAGACTGTGGTTGAAGGGGCATCAGGATTTGGCGGCGACGACCTGTCCAGGGTCGGAGCTGTACGCATGGTTGAAGAATGGTTGCGTCGTGTACGAGGGGAACCCGTCGACCATTGATTTCGAGGGGATCGCACGGTACATCAGGGGGTTGGGGGAGAAGCTCGACAACATTCCGTTGTCGAAGGCCCGTCGGTCTCGAGGCCAGATGGTTCAGTTGCTGCAGGGGCGGTTACAAGACAGGGGCCATGATCCTGGCGGCATCGACGGGGTGTTCGGGTCGAGGACGAAGACGGCTGTGAAGTCGTTTCAGCGGGCTGTAGGGTTTCTACGCCCTAACGGGGTGGTAGATCAGACAACGTGGGACGCTTTGTTCCTGTTGTAGGAGGACATTTGGATGCCTAAGGACACTGGTTACGGCTCTTTCGAGGAGACTTTCGGCAGTCAGAACGACCAGCCGTATGACTCGTCGTCGTCGTTCAACATGTGGGACATGTCGCAGAAAGCCAAGAAGGCTGCTGCGTACCTTCGTTCCACCAAGCTCGGCAACGCCAACAGTGGCGGCCGCCCGTTCGGGAAGTAGGACACTATGAGAGATGGTTCAACGCCTCGTCTGGTCAAGGCAACCCAGGTTTTGGTTACTGCCGTGACGCGTCCGACGCGGAATCTCGGCACGTTGACCTCGGGCGCCATGAGTCGCATGGCGAGCGGGATGCGTTCAAAGTTCGACGAAAACGACTAGTGGCCGGCAAGAAGAAGCCTCGCAGGCCGCGGTACTAGCCGTGCCTCTTCGCCGTGGGGCGAGTCGCGCTGTGGTGTCGCACAACATCGGCAAGTTGATCAGCGAGGGCTACTCGAAGGATCAGGCAACGGCCATCGCCTATGATAAGGCTGGCCTTGGGAAGAAGGGTAAGAAGTGACTACTTCATCAAAGTTTTCGTGGGGGCAGTGGGGCGAGCGTGCGGCATGGACTGCCGTGCAGGCTTTCGTCGCCGTTCTCGTTATCGGTGACGCGTCGACGCTTCGGACGGCCGCTATGGCTGCCGCAGCGGCGACGCTTTCTGCTGTGAAGTCTCTGGCTAAAGCGCGCCTCGGGTCGTGAGCGGAGAAGCCCCCCTCGACTTTGAGTCGGAGTGGGCTTCCTGGTTCAACGGGCCCGTGCGGCAGGAGCTGCAGAAGGGAATCAGCGACGAACTGGACCGCACCAGCGGCCTGTTCGACGTTCAGGACGGCACCCACGCCAAGTGGAGCGAAGACGTTCTCGGGGTGTTGACGGTTTTCAACACCGAGGAGATCGTCGCGTTGCTGTGCGCCTGGGAGGAGGCTGCTGCCGGCAACTGGCTGGCTCAGAAGGAAGTGCTGATCTGGTTGGAGAAGTGGATGGAGTTCATTTCTTGCTGCGTGGAGGCGGCTCCGCCCGATATAGGTTGACGAACCTGTCTCGCACGACGGGGCTTTCCAATAGTTGCTGCTGGAGTTTCGCTATGACCTTGTCGCGTCGTCGCGCCAGGGTTGTCTTAGGTATACCCACAACGCGGCCGACAAAGCGAAGAGACAGCCGAACGACCACAAGCATGTCGAAGATCCATCGTTCGTCTTCATCCAGCGTGTCGAGGGCGTCGGCGAGAACGTCGCGGAGTTCCAGCTGCTCCATGATGGATTCTTCGGGTTCGTCGAAAGGGGCGCTAGACATAAGCGCCTCTGCCGCCGAGAAGGGACGGTCGAACGCTGTGACCGACTGGCTTCGTGGGAGAAGCGGATCGTAGAGGGCCTCTTTGCGGCGTCCGTCATTCGATGACACTGTCGGTCCAGGGGAAGAGGGACGGTTTGAAACCGTAGTATGCTTTACCCTCTCGAAACGACCCGAATGTCGTTTCTCCCTGATCGATCAGTTTCGTGACCGTTTTCAGCGGCATGAATGCGTGCTGTTGTTTCGGTGTTGACCACACCCACAGCCATACCGGCATGTGTCCGTCCCACATTGTGAGAGCCGACAGTTTTTCCTGCTTGAGCTTGAGACCCTTGTTGCCGCATCCCATGACTTCGATCAGTGTGTTGACGGTGACGTAGTCGGGGGTGTATCGCAGGAACAGCGGCAGTGTTTGTATCGAGTAGGGCGGTCGGTTGAATCCGTACCGTGCCCACCCTTCGGTGCGTTCCTCAAACGCCCCTTCGGCTTCGTCGCCCATTGACCCGTACCTCTGATCCCACGGGAGGTCGGAGAACGGGCTACTCACTATTTCTTCTTCCGTGCGGAGAGTTTCTGCACAAGTCTGTCGTCGGAGTAGGCCACGCCGTTGAGTCCATCTTCAACCATTTTACACAGATTGGTGAGGTCAGCGGTCAATGGTGATATTTCTTCGTCGAGGGCGCTGATGGTGACGACGGTTTTCTTTGGGTGGAAGGTGAATGACAGCGATACTGGGCCGTCGAAGTACGGTCCTTTGTATAGTTCGGCGACGCGTTTTTCGGCGTCGAGGGTTTTCTTGTCGGTGTAGGCGCGGCCGCGTGCGAACCGTGGCCGGCTCTTCGACTTGGGTCGACCTGGGATCGTGAACCTGTATGTCATCGTCCCATCTTGATGGCTGCGTCATCGACGAGTTTGCGTAGCTGCTTCTCTCCGCTTTCGCCTCGGGCAGCAAACTTCTGCCCCCATTTGAGGTCGCATTGTCGGGTCCATTCGTACACGGCGTCTGGCGTGTACTTCTGCCTGAACAGGGAGCAGGCAAACGAGAACAGTGCGAGGCTGCGGTCGCCATGCGTGGGGCCTTGGTCCCATATGTCTCGGGCTACGGCTTTGAAGTCGGCGCCGATCTTCGTGCCGGTGTGGGTGAACTTCGGGGTGTGTAGGGGTCTGTTTGATGCCGGCGGTTGGTACAGGGATGCCAGTTTGACGATCTGTTGACGGTTCACCATCGAATCGAACGCTTCGTTGGTGAACTGCTCTAACGTCAGGTTGCTCTCAGAGCCCCGTACAGCCTCCTGGCGGCCTTCAGGGCGGTTCTGTGCATATGGTAGGCGTATTCCGTTGCCGAAGCCCTTAGCGGGCATCGTGACCTGTT
>Ga0208919_1000931_pt1 | contig 17847 bp, 24 predicted proteins | sample 4_EtaG_FD_184076 | JGI IMG/M metagenome (GOLD analysis project Ga0208919, IMG submission 184076) | Marine viral communities from the Subarctic Pacific Ocean - 4_ETSP_OMZ_AT15127 metaG (SPAdes) (version 3) | ecosystem: Environmental > Aquatic > Marine > Oceanic | place: Pacific Ocean | collected...
GCTTCATGGAGATTATTAAGATCTGCTGAAGATCCTGAAAACGATGAAAATGCGGCTTTCAGATCAGTAGTAGTAGTTGCTAATCTAATTGAGCTACAATCGTAAGCTAGAATAGGAGAATAAAAAATGGCTATATCACGATCACAACTAGTTAAAGAACTAGAGCCAGGCTTGAATGCACTATTCGGCTTGGAATATAAAAGGTATGAAAATCAGCATGCTGAAATTTATACTACAGAATCATCTGACAGAGCTTTTGAAGAAGAAGTAATGTTAAGTGGTTTTGCAAACGCACAAGTAAAAGGTGAAGGTTCAGGAGTTTCATTCGATGAAGCACAAGAAACTTTCACAGCTCGTTATACTCATGAGACTGTAGCTTTAGCATTTGCTATCACAGAAGAAGCTATCGAAGATAACCTCTACGATAGATTAGCTTCTAGATATACAAAAGCTTTAGCAAGATCTATGAGTAATGCTAAACAAGTAAAAGCTGTCGAGCCTCTAATTCAAGGTCTTCCGACTACGGATGGTTTTGATTCAGGTGACGGTGTATCTTTATTTAATACATCACACCCAACAGTGGCTGGAACTTTTCAAAACACATTATCTACTCAAGCAGACCTTAACGAAACTTCGTTAGAGCAATCTTTGATCGACATCGGTCAAATGACTGACGAAAGAGGTTTGAGAGTTGCAGCAAGAGGAGTAAAAATGATTATTCCTTCTGAGCTTCAGTTTACTGCTGAAAGACTTATGAAGTCTCAAGGTAGAACTGGAACAGCTGATAATGATATCAACGCAATCGCGTCTATGGGTATGATTCCTCAAGGATACAGAGTGAACAATTACCTAACTGACACTGATGCGTTTTACATCATTACAGACATTCCTAATGGAATGAAAATGTTCAACAGAGCTCCATTGACAACTGCAATGGAAGGTGATTTTGATACTGGAAACGTTAGATACAAAGCTAGAGAAAGATACTCATTTGGAGTATCAGACCCTAGAGGTATCTTCGGCGTTGAAGGTGTGTAATCAATAAAATTTATGAGGCGGCCTTAAAACCGCCTCATTTACAAAATAAACGGTGAGATTCATGAAAAATTTTTTAGTAAATATTTGGGCGTATAATCATTATACAAAATTTAAAGTATTATCTGAAGATAATGCAGAATCATTAGAAAATGCAATCCTTGACAAACTTGGAGAAAAGAGTATAAAGTGGGAAGATCTTGGAATATCTTATGATGACAAGATTAATAGAATAACCTATGAGGAGGTTATAGATGATACAAGACCTATACAAACAAAAAAGGTCCTTGGAGTTGAAGTGGGAACAAGAGCATCTGTCTAATGGTAGATACACTCTTGATATGGTCAGAATTGATGACAAAATTAAAGGTGTCATCACAAAGATCAAGCTAGAAGAAGCAGCTATTGCCCACAAGCAAAACACTATTGAAGGTGCGGCTCCACAAGTTTCAGTAGCTACTTAATAAAAAGCTACATCGTTGAATAAATTCAATTCACATCGTAGGCTCTCTTGCACTCTACTAAAATGTAGTATATAGTTTCATCACTATACAATTAATTAGAACATAGACCCGTATAGTGGACGGCCTAGAGACTATGTTCATAAAACTAGGAGGATATAATTATGGCTTCAACAACGTTTAACGGACCAGTCCGTTCGGAAAAAGGTTTCCAAGTTGCAACTAAAAATGCAACTACGGGAGCAGTGACAACTAGAATGAGTTCAGGTATGCCTGACTTAACTGGTTTATCAATCGCAGATGTAGCAACAGCTACTAGTATTACTTTAGCAGATAATACTATTTCTGTAATAGACTACACAGGTGCAGCGGCTGCAACTTGTACTTTACCTGCAGCAGCGCAAGGTTCAGTAGTAGTTTATTGTCAAGCAAAAGATACTACAGGTGGAACAGCTACATTAGTTTTTGATGCAGCAGGTTCTGATGTTTGGGCAACTGGTTCAGTAATTGAATCAAGAGGTTCATCCGAAGTGACTTTTGATACTTCAGCAGCAGGTGAAACTAAATTAACTTTCACACCAGCTAACGCAGCAACAAACTTGCTAACTACTGGTGGAAAAATTGCTTTCATTTGTTATGAAAAAGGCACATGGCATATTGCAACACAACTAGCAGCAGAGACTACACAGACTACTGGTGCATTTGTATTTGCAGCATAATAAATAATTAATGTGGGGCTTCGGCCCCACATATTAATTTTAAGGAGAAAAAATATGGCAACATCAGATCAACAGTTTTCTACAAGAACTTCTGACGGAAGATTTGGTAGAGCGACAGATGCTACAGGTTCATTTATTGGACCAGCTAGAATAACTTATATTCAAGTTGAAGGCGTAGCTAACAGTAATATCAAACTTTATGATGGAACAAGTGATTCTGGAGCTTTAGTATTTGAAGGTAATTGTGGAACTGAAGGGTTAGACATTTATGTACCAGGAAGTGGTATTAGATGTAGAACTGGAGTATATCTAGATTTAACTAACACTACTTCAGTCACTATTGGCTATACTGGCTAGGAGTTTAAATGGCTAACACTACTTCAGGAACTACAACGTTCGACAAAACTTTTTCTATTGAAGAAATAATAGAAGATGCTTTCGAACGTATTGGACTAAATTCTGTAGCAGGTTATCAATTAAAATCTGCTAGAAGATCTCTTAATATTTTATTTCAAGAATGGGGTAATAGAGGTATTCACTATTGGGAAATAGGTTCAACAAATTTAGATCTTATAGAAGGTCAGGCAGATTATGATTTTTTTAGATCAAGTGGTGATGGAACTTCAGCAACAACTACAGATCCAGCTAGCGTGTTTGGAGTATCCGATGTCCTTGAAGCACAATTAAGATCTAATAGAACTCAAACTACACAATCAGATAGTCCTATGACAAAAGTAGATAGATCTACTTATGCAGGTTTTTCTAATAAACTTTCAAAAGGAACACCTAATCAATATTGGGTAGAAAGATTTATTGATAAAGTGACAATACATATTTATCCAACACCAGATTCAACAAATGCATCTAAAGATATGCATTTCTTTTTTGTAAAAAGAATTCAAGATATTGGAGATTACACAAATGCAACAGATGTGCCATTTAGATTTGTACCTTGTATGGTATCAGGACTTGCATATTATCTATCACAAAAATATCAACCACAACTGGTTCAAGTTATGAAACTTGCTTATGAAGATGAATTAGCAAGAGCACTTGCAGAGGATGGTTCAGCTTCAAGTACACACATAACACCAAAAGCTTATTACCCAGGAACATAATGGCAAAGTACGCAACAGGTAAATACGCAAGAGCAATATCAGACAGATCCGGTATGGAGTTCCCATACAAAGAGATGGTAAGAGAATGGAATGGTGCGTTTGTACATGTGTCTGAATTTGAACCAAAGCAACCACAATTAGAACCAAAACCTATGAATGGTGATTCTATATCTTTGCGTCATGTTAGACCTGATAGAACAGAACCAGCCACAACTGTTAGAATACCTAACAATGGTTTTGAAACATATGCTGCAGGATCTGGAGTTATAAATGTTTTTTCGCCTGGACATGGTTTAACAGATAACACAACATATAGATTTAGAGGACCACCAACTACTTCTGCAGGAAGTGGTTTTGTGTATGCTAATCCACAGAGTTTTGATGGAATTACAGGAGCTAATATTGCAAAAGCAGCTGGATATACAATAAGAACAGGTAGATATAAAAGTGATGCTAGAGATGCGTCTAGTGATTACATAACTAGTAATTTTTTCTTTTTTACAGTTGACACAAATACTGCTACAAGTGGTAATATAAAAGGAGGAGGATACGGTTGTTCTGTTGGACCCGTGACTATAGAAGCATGATTAAACATTTTTTAAATTGGATAAAAGGTTTATTTACACCTAAACTAAAATTAAAAGAAGAGATTACAAAAGGTTTTTGTGATGAACACAATAAATACAAACATCGTTGTCCTAAATGTAGAGAATTAGCAGGAGTAGTATAATGGCTGGATTAAGTGCATCAGGATTAAAAACACAAATTAGAAGTTATACTGAAACAGATTCAAATGTGTTATCAGATTCTGTTTTAGAAAATATAATTTTAAATGCACAATATAGAATTTTTAGAGATGTACCAATTGATGCTGATAGAAAACAACAAACTGGAGATCTCGTTGTAGGTCAAGAAACAATTAATGCTCCAGCAGGAGCAGTTTTTGTTAGGGGTATACAGGTTTATGATTCAACATCAGCTACAACTGGTGCCAATGTTTGGTTAGAAAAGAAAGATGTCACGTATCTTCAAGAATATATCTCATCAACAGAGTCAGCGAAAAGAGGACAACCAAAATATTATGCTATGTTTGGAGGAGCCACAGGAGAATCTGACACCACATCTGGAAGAATGATGTTTGCTCCAGTTCCTGATGCAACTTATAAATTTAGAGTGCATTACAATGCAGCTCCTGCTTTATTAGAAAATAACGATACTAATTACATTAGTCTTAATTTTCCAAATGGTCTACTATATTGCTGTTTATCAGAGGCATATGGATTTTTAAAAGGCCCGATAGACATGTTGACACTATACGAAAATAAGTATAAACAAGAGGTACAGAAGTTTGCTAACGAGCAAGTTGGTAGAAGACGAAGAGACGACTACACAGACGGAGCAGTTAGAATACCAGTGAACTCGGCAAACCCATAGGAGATAAATTATGGCAATATCATCGGCGATTTGTACAAGTTTTAAACAAGAAATTTTGGTGGGTACACACAATTTTACTGCATCTAGTGGTAATACTTTTAAAATAGCTTTATACACAAGTGATGCATCTTTAGGTGCAGGCACAACTGCTTACTCGACTTCAAATGAAATTTCAAATACATCTGGATCTGCATATACTGCAGGTGGTGCAACTCTTACAAGTTCTACACCAACAACTTCTGGAACAACTGCTATTTGTGACTTTGCAGATGTAAGTTATACTTCTGCTTCTTTTACAGCAAATGGTGCATTAATTTATAACGACACACAATCTGACAAAGCTGTTGCTGTTATTGCTTTCGGTGGTGACAAAACAGTTTCTTCTGGAACTTTTACAATTCAATTTCCAACAGCAGACGCAAGCAACGCTATAATCCGTATAGCATAGGAGGGTCACCGTGCCCGACATAACTTCAGGATGGGGCAGACTCACTTGGGATCAGTCTCAATGGGGAGGTTCTACACTTTTAACAACAGGATGGGGTGCTGAAGACTGGAACAATGGTTCTTGGGGTCAAATTAATGATGAAATAGTTTTTCCAACAGGAGTTTCTGCAACTGTATCTGTGGGTGATGCAGTAGCATATTCAGCTCAAGGTTGGGGTAGAGATAGTTGGAGCAGTGAGCCGTGGGGCGAAAGTTTTGACCCAGTTATTTCAGTGACAGGTTTTGGTCTTACAGCTTCACTCGGTACAACTACAGAATCTAATCAAACAGGTTGGGGAAGATTATCTTGGAATCAAGCAGATTGGGGAGAAGGAGCAGATGAAACTGTATCTTTAACTGGTTTAGAAGCAACTGCTTCACCAGGATCTATTAATATAGAAGTTGTTTATTTATTAGAGATGATTGGTGCTAATCACTCCATGACAACCAGTGTTGGTAGTCCACAAATTGATGGTGAAATAGGTGTACCATTAACAGGTGTATCTTCAACTTTTGCTACACCGACAATGTCTTATGTTGGGACTTTGGTTGGTTGGGGTAGAGAGGGTTGGAGTGAATTAAGTTGGGGTGAATCTCCTAATCAAGTTATTCCTTTAGTAGGTCAAGAAATAACATCTACTGTAAATGCACCTACTTTAGAATTTGCATATGAATTATCTGGTCAAGAAGCTACAACAAGTGTTGGAAGTTTAAGTTTTGTAATTAGTCCAACAATTAGTCTTGATGGACAATCAGCAACTACAAATGTAGGAGATTTAGGTTTAGCTTTTGGAGTAAGTACAGAACCGATAACAGGTATAGCGGCAACATCTGGTTTAGGTACTTTAGGATTAGAATTTGGACCAAGTGAAATTACAGGTGTATCTGCAACAGTATCTGTTGGAGAACTTACAACAGGATCTATTGAATTAATAAATATAACGGGTGTATCTGCAACATCTTCTGTAGGGTCTATTTTACCAGCAGATGTAGTAGGTTTAACAGGTGTTTCTGCAACATCGGCTGTAGGGTCCATTACACCAGTAGATGTAGTACAGGGTTTAACAACAGTAGAAATTACATCAAGTACAGGAATATTAGGAATACAAGCTTACAGAAATATTGACACTGGTTCAAATACATCGTATACAGGTGTTTCAACAGGATCAAATGATACGTATTCTGATGTTGCAACTGGAAGCAATACTTCTTATAGTAATGTTTCAACAGGATCAAATGATACGTATTCTGATGTTGCAACTGGATCAAATACAAGTTATACTGACGCTGCATAGGAGATAAAATATGGCATCAACATACACCCCATTAGGGATAGAACTTCAGGCAACTGGTGAAAATGCTGGTACATGGGGTACAAAAACAAATACTAACTTACAAATTATAGAACAAATTTCAGGTGGTTATTCTGCACAATCAATAGCAGGTGGTGCACAAACTACAGCTTTATCTGTTTCTGATGGATCAACAGGAGCTGTGATGTCTCACAGGATGATTGAATTCACTGGAAGTATCACAGGAAATCAAATAGTCACTATTCCTTTAGATGCACAAAATTTTTATTTTTTAAGAAATTCAACATCAGGTGCTTACACAGTTCAATTTAAATACGCTTCTGGATCAGGAGATACTTTTACTTTTGGAACAACTGACAAGGGTGATCAACTGGTATTTGCTACAGGAAACGATGGAACTAACCCAGATATCTATACTCTAGGATTTGGTGCTGGTGATGTGACACTTACAGGAACTGAAACTTTAACAAATAAAACTTTAACTTCACCTAAAATTGGAACTTCTATTTTAGACACAAACGGAAATCAGCTTGCTTTACTTACAGCTACAGGATCTGCAGTAAATGAATTTACAATAGCAAACGCTGCTACAGGAGGTGATCCAACATTATCAGCAACTGGTGATGATTCAAATATTGACATAGCTATTAAACCAAAAGGAACTGGAGAAACTGTCGTTGGAACAGGAGCAGCAAATGCAACTATAACTTCAAGTGGAGCACACGATTTAATATTAGACACAAATTCAGGAACAAACTCTGGAACAATTACAATTACAGATGCAGCTAATGGAGATATAACTATAGCTCCTAACGGAACTGGAGTTGCTAAAGCAGTAGATGCTGGAGACAACACAGGTGCTATTAAAATCGCAGGTAAAGAAACTATCTGGGTTCCAGCAGTTGCTATGTATCCAAACACTACAAGTGGATGTGCAGATCTTGCACAAACAGAATTATCAAATGGTCCTGAACTTAAAACTTTAGATTTTGATAAATCTTCAGATGAGTTTGCACAATTCGCTGTTGCTTTTCCAAAATCATGGAACGAAGGCACGATAACTTTTCAAGCATTTTTTACAGCAAACTCAACAAATACTGGAACTACATCATGGGCTTTACAAGGAGTAGCGCTAGCAGACAACGGAGATTTAAATACTGCGTTCGGTACTGCGGTTGCACCTACAGCAAAAGCAATGAGTGGAACAGCAAACGATTTAGCGGTGACAGCAGAAAGCGGAGCCGTGACAATAGCAGGATCACCTAGTGCGGATGAATACGTTTTTTTCCAAATATCTAGAGATGTTTCGGCAGATGATCTAGATGCTGATGCAAAACTTTTAGGTATAAAAATATTCTTTACTACTGACGCTGCTAACGACGCATAATAGGAACGGAATATGAAAAAAATAGACTCTAAACTTACAATCGGTAAGAACACAAAAACCATACAAAATAGAAAAGGTAAAAGTTTTGGTTATCAGGTTCTTGGTTTTGGATCTGGTGGAGCTGCAATTAAATTTGTAGAAGCATCAGGAGGAACAGTCACAACTAACGGAAATTTTAAAGTGCATACTTTTACAGGTGATGGTACTTTTACAGTAAGTGATCCAGGAAACGCTGGAGGATCAAATACAGTGCAATATTTAGTAGTAGCCGGTGGTGGTGGAGCTGGTGATTATCAAGGCGGAGGCGGTGGTGCAGGCGGTCTTAGAACTAATTTTCCATCTCCAGCTACAGGAGGAACTGCTGTCACTGCACAAGATTACCCAATTTCAATTGGTGGTGGCGGTGGTGGTGGAAGTTTTCCAAGTTCAAGAGGTTCAAATGGAGCAACATCATCAGGTTTAAGTATCAGCAGTAGTGGTGGCGGTGGTGGCGGAGGTTATAATAGTTCACTAAAAACTGGTAATCCTGGAGGATCTGGTGGTGGTGGCGGTTATAAAGAGCCTGGCACAAGTTCTGGATCTGGTAATGCTGGTGGATATTCACCTCCCGAAGGTAATAATGGTGGAGCAAGTGGTGGTGGCTCTGGTGGTAATCCTTCTAGAACTGCTGGTGGCGGTGGAGGTGCTGCTGCTGTTGGATCTTCAAATCCAGGAACAGGAGGTGCAGGAAGTCAGGTTAACATAGATGGTAATAATTATTATTGGGCCGGTGGTGGCGGAGGTTCTGCTACTTTTCCAGGTGGACCATCCACTTCAGGAGCAAATGGAGGCATCGGTGGTGGTGGCGGTGGTGGTGCAAGAAACAATGGTGCTTCGCCTTCATCAGGTGGTGGATCAGCCATAAATTCAGGTAGTGGTGGTAATGGTAGCCCAAGTGGTGGTGCTGGGGGCAGTGGTGGTCAAAACACAGGCGGTGGTGGAGGTGGTTCTTCACAACAAATAAATTCTGCTGGTAGTGGAGGAACTGGTATAGTAGTTATAACTTATAAATTTCAATAATATGGCATATTTTGCAAAAATAGATTCTGACAATAAAGTATTATCAATTCACAGAGTTAATGATGAAGATGTACAAAATTCAGGTGGAGTAGAACAAGAATCGATTGGTCAACAATATTTAGAAACACATTCTAATTGGCCTGCTAATCAATGGATTCAAACTTCTTATAATACTACAGAAAATTCTCATAAATTAGGTGGAACACCTTTTAGAGGAAACTACGCAGTGATAGGTGGATCATGGGATTCTGTTAATCAAATATTTTGGAAAGAAAAACCTTATGACTCTTGGGTAAAAAATACATCTGAAGCAAGATGGCAATCTCCAATAGGAGATGCGCCTGCTTTAACATCAGAACAACAATCACAAAATAATGCGGGCACTCATTTATGGGTTTACTTTTGGAATGAGTCAAATCAAACTTGGGATTTAACAAACACTATATCATAATATTTGACACAAGAATAACAAAGATATATACTGTCTATAGGTATGTTAAGAAAGAAAATACATTTTTTATGTAGTCTACCCCGTTCAGGTAATACTGTTTTTGGTGCTCTTTTAAATAGCACTAATAAAATGTTAGCTACCCCAAATAGTTTAACTCCAGATATTGTGTATCAATTATATTTATTAAAAAATCATGAACTTTTTATAAATTTTCCTAATCATAGATCTTTAGATTATTTAATATCTGAGGCACTACAATTATATTATCGTGATTGGAATAAAGAAGTTATTTTAGATAGAGGACCGTGGGGTGTTAGAGATAATCTTTTATTAAGTAAAAAAATAAATAAAAATTGTAAATATATTATTTTATATAGACCTCTTTTAGAATGTCTTGCATCTATGGTTAAGATAAGTAAACCAGATAATGTAGAAGAGTATTGTAATTTTTTAATGCAAGATAATGAGATTTTTGGTAAGAATTTAAAATCTATTATTAATTTAATTAATAGTAAAAATAAATTTAAAATTATTCATTACAAAAAATTAACTTCAAACCCTATCAAAGAATTAAATTCTGTTTTAAAATATCTAAACATTAAATCTAATATTAAAAAAATAAAGTTAAAAGATTTTAATATAAACAATATAAAATATAATGATTCTTATCTAGGTGTAGACATGCATAAGATAGATCTTGATATTAGACCAGCTAAAGAATATAGTAAAATAGATATAGAAAGTTATTTGTCTAAAAAAATTATAAATAAATATAAAGAAATAGATAGCTTACTGCAAAATAAAATATATGGAAAAAGAAATACTCTCTCAAATTAATTTATATTATGGGCAGGTTAAAATGCCAAAAGGATTTGAAATAGATTCAAAATCTTTGTCTGATAATATATTACAGAATGGAATTAAAAATTTATTTTATAAAATCTTAAAATCAGATTATAAATATCCATCTAATAATGTTCTACAGTCTAGTTTTAAAAAAACTGAATTTTTATTTTCTAAAGCTTGGGATATGTTATGCACCTATATTATAGAGTATATGCAAGTGGATAATAAAATAATTATAGAAAAAAGAGATACTTGGGGTGATATGTATGCTCCTGATGAAAAAAGTGAAATACTACATGATATTAAAAACAATTCTAATTATGTTTTATTATATGGAGTTAAAGTAGATAATTGTCTTGTAAAATTATTTTTTAAAGACAATGAAGATAAAGAAAGAATATGGAACATACCTTTAATTAATAATAAATTTATTATGTTTCCTTCTAATGTTAAATATCAAATAATAAATAATCAAACAAATAACTTTAATATTATTCAAACTATAACCTATGATTCTATCTAATTATTACTGGTATTTTAAATCTGCATTAACACCTAAATTTTGTGATGATGTTATAGCTTATGCAAATTCAAAAGAAGAAGTTATGGCTAGAACAGGTGATTATGGTAATAAAAAATTAAACAAACAAGAGGTTAAAGATTTGAAAAAAAAAAGAAACTCCGACCTAGTATGGCTTGACGATGTCTGGATATATAAAGAATTACATCCGTATTTACGTATAGCAAATAGAAATGCTGGTTGGAATTTTGAGTGGGACTATTCTGAATCTTGTCAATTTACAAAGTATAAACTAAATCAATATTACGATTGGCATTGTGATAGTCATAATAAACCTTATGAAGAAGAGGGGCCTGAACAAGGTAAAATTAGAAAACTATCTATGACCTGTCAATTAACAGATGGATCAGAATATAAAGGTGGTGAATTAGAATTTGATTTTAGAAATAAGGACCCTGGTAAAAAATCTAATATACGTAAATGTACAGAAATATTACCTAAAGGATCTATCATTGTATTTCCTAGTTTTGTGTGGCATAGAGTTAAACCCGTGACATCAGGCACAAGATATAGTCTTGTAGTATGGAATTTAGGAAGGCCTTTTAAATAATACAAAAATTACTTATGATTAAAAAATATAATGTAATTGATAACTATCTATCTAAAAATGAATTTTTAAAAATAAAAAATGAAATAGTAGATAATGAATATTTTCCTTGGTATTTTAATAATTATAAAAGTAGTAATGATAAAAATAATTTTTTAGATTATCAGTTTATTCATTGTTTTGTTATGAATTCAGAAATTAATTCTTTTCATTTTAAAATATTAAATCCTTTAATTAAAAAATTAAAAGTTAAAAAATTATTTAGAGCAAAAGCTAATTTAAATCCTATTTCTCATAAAATAATTGAGTTTTCAAAACATAAAGATAAAGATGAAAAGGGTTTTAAAAGTGCTATTTTTTATTTAAATACTAATAATGGTTATACTAAAATAGGAAATAAAAAAATTCAATCAATAGAAAATAGAATAGTTATATTTCCCTCTGATGTATATCACTTTGGAACTAATGCAACCAACCTAACTAATAGAACAGTAATAAATTTTGTTTATGTTTGACATATTTAACTCTTATTTAGATAAACAATTATTTTCTTTAGATACTAAAAAAATAAAAAATAAAATATTAAATTTAAAATCTAAAGATAAAGGAAGAATAGTAAGTAATTATGGTGGTTGGCAAAGCAAAAGTTTTAAAAAAATAGATAAAAATTTTGAAAGTTTATTTAATAAAATAAGTTTATCTGTAAAAGAAATAGAAAAACATTTAGATCTAGAAAAAAAATTATTTTTTAAAAGCTGTTGGTGTAATATAAATAATTTTGGTTCTTTTAATAGACCTCATCAACACGGTAATTCTGTAATATCAGGTGTATACTATGTAAGTATACCTAAAAATTCTGGAAACATAGTTTTTATGAATCAAAATCTAGATATTTTTTATCAACCAATAAAACAATACAATAAATACAATGCTTCAAGTTGGAGCGTAAAACCAGAAAATAATTTATGTCTTTTATTTCCATCTTATTTAATGCATTACGTTGAACCAAATTTAAATAAAAAAGAAAGGATCAGCATTAGTTTTAATTATGGATTTTAAAAAGAAAAAGTATACAGTTATTCGTCAAGCTATATCAAAAGACCTAGCAGTTTTTCTTGCAAATTATTTTTTAATTAAAAAACAAGTTTATGATACCTGTCGTAGCACTGGATATATATCACCCTTTGAACAGATGTTAGGATTTTATGAACCTTCAAAAACTGGACAGGTTCCTGATACCTATGCTCACTATGCAGATATCGCCATGGAAACTTTATTACTTAAATGTCAACCAGCTATGGAAAAAGCAACAGGATTAAAATTATATCCTGCATATACTTATGCAAGAATATATAAAAAAGGAGATGTTTTAAAAAGACATACCGATAGATTTAGTTGTGAAATATCTACAACTATGAATCTTGGTGGTGATGATTGGCCGATATATCTTGAACCATCAGGTAAAAAAAATAAAAAAGGTATTAAAATAGATTTAAATCCAGGAGATATGTTGGTGTATAGAGGTGAGGATTTAGAACATTGGAGAGAAAAATTTAAAGGCAAAGAATGCATACAGGTTTTTCTACATTACAATAATAGCGAGACACCTGGAGCTAAAGATAATATGTTTGACAAACGTCCACATTTAGGTCTACCTTCTTATTTTGAACGTAAATAAGATTTTTAGATGGGGGCAGTACACCACCACATACCTACTGCTCCCTTTTAAAAATCTATTGAAATAACCCATAATCTGATATAACACCTGATAGTAGGAAAAACATATGCTTCAAAAAATAGGATTCCAACCAGGTATCAATAAACAAATTTCAGAGACCACAGCTGAAGGTCAATGGGTTAATTGTGATAATGCTAGATTTCGTTATGGGGTGCCTGAAAAAATAGGTGGCTGGAATCAATTAGGTAATGTTAATCAAAATGAATTAACAGGAGCAGGTAGAGGTCTTCATCATTTTATCAATAGTTTATCTAGAAAATATGCGATTATAGGAACTAATAGAATACTGTATGCTTTTTCTGGAGGTATATTTTATGACATACATCCTATACAATCTACAACAACTCTTACAAGCGCATTTACCACGACCAACGGATCACCTACTGTCACAATAACATATTCATCAGCCCATGGTTTAGCTCCTGGTGATATACTTTTAATGAGCAGTTTTTCAACAATTACAAATTCAAATTACAGTGCATCAGATTTTGATGACAAAAAGTTTATGGTTGCTACCACTCCTACTAATACTACAGCAACAATAACTATGCCATCTAATGAATCTGGTTCAGGGGCAACTACCTCTGGAGGAATAACAATAGAAAAATATTATACTGTTGGACCAGCAGTTCAAGCAAAAGGATTTGGTTATGGATTAGGGTCTTGGGGTGGAGAAGATGGTTCTGCTATCACAACAACATTAAACGGTGCATTATTAGATGATACTGCAGGGACAGGTGGGTCAGGAACTTCTATCACACTAACAAGCACAACAAACTTTCCTGATTCAGGAACAAACTTTATTCAGGTAGGAACAGAAGAAATATCTTACACAGGTGTTTCTGGAAATGATTTAACAGGTATTACAAGAGCAGTTAGAGGAACCACACGAGCAGCACATTCTGATGGTGCTACAGTCACAAATTCATCTGATTATGTTGCATGGGGTGAAGCGGCATCTGGAGATTTAGTATTAGAACCTGGTATGTGGTCTATAGATAATTTTGGTGACAAAGCTATCTGTCTAATACATGATGGTCCTGTTTTTTCTTGGGATTCATCTTTATCAAATGCAACATCAACAAGAGCTACAATCATATCTGGTGCACCAACCGCATCAAGACACATGGTCGTATCTACACCAGACAGACACTTAGTATTCTTTGGAACAGAGACAACTATTGGAACACCATCAACACAAGATAATATGTTTATCAGATTCTCGGACCAAGAAGACATAAACACATACGTGCCAACAGCAACTAATACAGCTGGCACACAGAGACTGGCCGACGGGTCACAGATCATGGGAGCAATAAGAGGTAGAGATGCAATCTATGTTTGGACTGATACAGCTTTATTCACACAACGTTTTGTTGGTCAACCATTTACTTTTGCGTTTGCACAGGTTGGAACCAACTGTGGACTTGTAGGACAGAATGCATGTGTAGAAGTTGATGGTGCTGCATACTGGATGTCAGAGAATGGTTTCTTTAGATATGCTGGTAGACTAGAATCATTACCATGTTTGGTAGAAGATTTTGTTTATGATGATATAAATCTAGCGTCTGGTAATCAAATGGTGTCAGCTGGATTAAATAATTTATTTGGTGAAGTCATGTGGTTTTATCCAAGTGCTTCATCCTCTGTTGTTAATAAACAGGTCACATATAATTACTTTGATTCATCTCCGCAAAGACCAGTTTGGACAATAGGCACACTAGCAAGAACAATGTGGAGAGACTCTGCAGTATTTGGTTTACCGCATGCTTTAGAATATGATGCTAGCACAGACACATCTTTTGATGTTGTAGGTAATACAGAAGGTAGAACAGCATACTATGAACACGAAACAGGAACTGATCAAAATAAAAATGGAACTATAACTGCAATTACAGCTAACATAGAATCAGGAGATTTTGATATTACACAAGCAAGAGCACAAGGTACTGGACAAGCTACTGGTGTTGCAACATTCAGAGGTGATGGAGAGTTTATAATGAAGATAAGAAGATTTGTACCTGACTTTATAAATCAAACAGGAACAACAAGAATTACATTACAATTAAAAAATTATCCTAATAGCTCACAAGCTAGTTCACCTCTTGGACCATTTGATATAACTTCATCTACAACTAAAATAGATACAAGAGCTAGAGCTAGAGCGATTGCTTTAAAAATAGAAAATACAGGTACTTCTCAAAGTTGGAGAATAGGCACGTTTAGATTAGACACACAACCAGATGGACGTAGATAATGGCAAAGATTGTACAGGTAATAACTAGACCAGAAAAAGAATATAATATACAAGTAGCTGAAGCTCAAGTTAGAGATCTTGATGCTATTGTAGAAAAATTAAACTCAACATATCAAGAAGACTTAAAGGAAGAAGTAGAAGCATTTAACTTTTTTATAAACTAATGGCTAATCAATTTAAATTTGCAGGTATAGATAATAGTACAACAGGAAGTGCATTAAGTCCTTTGGGATCAGGCAATCCTCTGGTAAGTGAAACCTATGTTATTAAATCTATACTGGTCACATCAGCTGGCACACCAACAGTGACTGTCACTAATAACAGTATTACAGCTATCAAATCTGCTGCTTTGACAGCAAACGTCACAACTGAATTATTATCTCAACCTTTGGTAGTTGAAGGAGGAGATACTTTTACAGTGTTATCAAGCACAACAGATTCATTTGATGTAGCTGTAAGCTACTTAAATATTAAAAAGGAGATAACGACATAATGCAAGTAATAAAACCAGCAAAAGTAGAAACAACATATAGACACAAAGAAACAGGGGAACTTTTTAAGGAAAAAAAAGACTGGGAATCTAAAGGTTATAAAGAAGAAGACATGGCTCAAGATGTAAATGTTATAATGCCGAGCCTTGATTTATTTGGAAAAACAAAATAGAATAGTACAATGGCCATAACTAGAACTCAAATAGCAAAACAATTACTAGAACAAGGAGGACGTGTAGGACTTCGATTTGGATCTGAAGGATATCAGGGTGGTGCTACAAATCAAGGTGGTGCTGGTAGAGGAACTGATGTTGGAAGATCTGGAGGTGAAGGTAATAGAGATCGAAGAAGAGTAGAACAATATACAAAACCTCCCACTACTGTTGGTGGAAGTGGTGGTAAAACATCTGATACTCCATTAAAGTTTAAAAAAGATATACCAGATAATTTTGCAAAAAAACTTAAGATAGAAGATTTTATAAATCTTAATTTAATTGATGATGAACAAGAAAATATGCAAGTAGCGGATGTATCTGCTAGTGATATTAATCGTTTATTAGGCACAAATCCTTATGGAAAACAAAAATATTCTCCAGAGCAAGATATAGATACTATTAGAACAATAGAAGGTCAGTTTTTAAATCCAACAATAACTGATAAAGAAATTAAAGATGTTTTACAAGGCACAATTACTGGACCAACAGGAAAATTCTTAAAAGATGGTGGTAGAATAGGTGCCATGGGTGGTGGTAGAGCACAACAAGCAAGACAGATGTATAGAACAGCGGGAGCTGTTCAAGCAGCATATGGTGCAGCTGCAGCTGAAAAAGGTCCTGTAGAAGATAAAGGTAATCCTCAACAAGATATAAATCAAATTAATCAAACTGTAGAAAATTTAGGTAATATAGAAAATATTCAAAAAGCTTTTGATACTGCAGCAGATATAAATTATTTAAAAAATATAGTGCAAGGTAGCGGTGCTAAAGGTGTTTTATCAGCTATAGGTGGACCTCTTATAATAGGTAATATTTTAAAAAGAATATCACAATCTAATAGAAATAAAAGTATGACAATAGATGATAGTGAAAAAGAGTCTTTTGCCGATGGTGGTAATGTTGTAGGTGGTGAGTTTGATTTTGAATCTGCAAGACAGATGTATGGTCTAGGTAAACTTGTTAAGAAAGTCACAAGATCAGTTAAGAAGATTGCAAAATCACCGATAGGTAAAGCTGCATTATTATATACAGGTGTAGGTGGTCTTGGTAATTTAGCTGCAGGAAAAAGTTTTTTTGGTGGTAGTTTTGCTAATGTGTTAAGACCAACACAATTTCTTGGGAATGTACCCTCTATTTTTAGTAGAGAAGGTTTAAAAAATATAGCGTTTGGAACATCTGGTGAATTTTTGGGAACTCCTAGAGGACCCAATACCGGTATATTGACTAAAGGAACATCTGGTTTATTTGGTGTAGGTGGTGAGTTTAGTCCTTTAAAAGCAATCTCAGCAACATCAGCAGTAGCAGGTTTTTTAACACCTGAAGAAGAAGATGAAGCACAACAGATAGCTGACAATACAGGAATAGATATAGAGATTATAAGAGCTAACCCTAATCAATATTTAGGAAGAAGATTTAGAGCAGAAGGTGGTTCTATGAAAGAACCAGTAGCAAAAAAAACCATGCCATTATTAGATATGGACGGACAAGAAATGGATTTAAGAGCTGAAGGTGGATTTGTGCCAATAGGACGTATGGAAAAAGCAGATGATGTCCCTGCAAGATTATCAAAAAATGAGTTTGTATTTACAGCAGATGCAGTCAGAAATGCAGGTGACGGAGATGTAGACAAAGGCGCAGAAGTTATGTATAACATGATGAAGAACCTCGAATCCGGAGGTGAAGTATCAGAGGAATCGCAAGGATTAGAAG
>Ga0208919_1000932_pt1 | contig 17839 bp, 19 predicted proteins | sample 4_EtaG_FD_184076 | JGI IMG/M metagenome (GOLD analysis project Ga0208919, IMG submission 184076) | Marine viral communities from the Subarctic Pacific Ocean - 4_ETSP_OMZ_AT15127 metaG (SPAdes) (version 3) | ecosystem: Environmental > Aquatic > Marine > Oceanic | place: Pacific Ocean | collected...
CTCGTTATGTTCTAGAATTTTTAATTTTGTATCCGTATATGTTGAAATCTCTAAGTTCGAATTTTTCGAACACAGGCTTCAAACAACCTCGAATTTTTCCAGTGGTTCCAGCACTTGAGTTTCCGCCACCAGGATCGAATCCATAAAATGACCCCCACAGAGCAAATTGAACATTTGTTATGTCTGTGTTTGTATTAAAAAGATATCCTGTTGTGTACGAAAAATCACCATGAAGACTGTTGTGGTCTCTGAATCCTAAACTATATCTAGACTCACTAGTTTCTGACGGGTCAGTAGTATCTCTGTGTACTTTTCGGAAACCAGTACTGTCAACGTCTCTTTCTCTAGTGGTCGAAGTAAGACCCATCAGTCCACGGTCTCCCCAAAGGGTAATATAAGGTGACCCAAGAGGTAATCCTTCAATGGTTGCGCCCGATTGAATTGCGGTCAGTTCTGAAAGGCTGGAGTCACTTGGAATCTTAGTGCTGAATGCCATTCTGAATTCTTGGCAAGTCTCATTTAAAAAGATCCAACCTGTATCGTCACCAGTAGTTTCATCTACATTGGTTCTATAAGCAAGCATCAACTTTACTATTGGAGTTCTACCGGAAAAAAACGTTTTTGCACCAACGTCTGGTATTTTAAGTCTACAGCTTGCCCTTACTAAAACGTTGTCATCTTTTGTAATAGTAGGAACAGTAATTGCTCCTCTTGATGATGTTGCACTGAACATCCAGTTTCTTCTGCTTTCTCTCCAGTTGGTGGTATCACTTGATGAAACTGGGTCGATATTTAAAACAGTAACACCGGCTGACTGGACGGATCCAAAAGCAGACTCGTCTTCAACCATTGACTCGTTGATGGCTTCGTTGGCCAAGTTTTCGCCATTGACGGTGAACTGTTGAAACGCATCATTTACTTCGTTGAATTGATCCGAAGTAATTTGTTCGTTTTCTTTAAACTCTGGAAGTTTTATTCTGCCCATTAGGCTTTCCTGTATTGAATCACCAAGTTTGATGACTGTATAAAACAATCAATTCCGATCTTTATTTTTGATGGGTTTTGAGAGCTTGGGATGGAAAATGAACTCGAAGAAATTTCCGTTCGATCAGGCAAAGGTGATGTTCCATCAAGAGTAACTTCAGTTTGCTTCGGAGTATACTTTCCAACCTCATCATCGAATACGGCGCCGATTCCAAGAGTACTCGCTTTCAACTCAAAATGGGAAACGGCCCGAACTGATACAACAACTTTATTCTTCCCAGCAACCACTGGTATACAGCCGCAGAGGTACACCCCCTGGCGTTGATTTCCATTGAAAAGCCATCCGCTTTCCGAAATATCATTTCCGTTTACTTCAACTTTATATTGCACTGCGTATCGATCAATAGGTTTTGCAATCCATCGGCCTTGAGGGTAATTTTTATGTTTAAAAACTTTGTCTGCTTCTTCGGGGAAAAAATATCCAGGGGGGTCATGACTACCGATTGGCCCTACACTGTTGTCCAATCCAGTAATTGAGCTTCCGCTTGCAGCCAGCCATCCACCTGGAGGATCATGAAGCGGATTGCCAAGAATATCATCGCCTTCTGAAAATCCTTGAAATGGTTGAAAGTGTTCTCGATCAACCGTCATGAATATCTTCGCTTCATCTTCGCTTACAAAGCCATTTCCTTCCCATATGTGAGAAACAGCGAAATCAACTATAATCCAACCATCTGATTCTGCATCGAACTCAACAAATGGAAGCTGAACATCATTGTCGTCTTTTGATATAAATGCAGTTGTAGAATGACTGCATTGAAATCTAGAGCTTGGACTGTCAACAGCATCAAAAGATGACTGAAAACACTCTGAAAAAGAACCTACGGCAAAGCAATCTTTTTCAATCCTATCTCCCGTTTCAGGGTCTCTAAGATTGTCTGAATCAATGTTCCCATTCAACTCATCAACAAATTCTTTGAAGTTGAGATTCAAATCGTCAGGATGAGCAATCTCACCAGCGTCAGGACGACGTGTTGGAAATTTTATCGACATTTCTACCTCTTATCGGCGGTCAAAACATCCGTCATCATTCGAATGTTGCGTTGCTCTCCGACTTTAACGTCCGCACTCCACCCGACAATCATCATGCGATTTGGGAATAAATTTTTATCGTCTTGCAAAAACTGAATGGCAAACTCAGTAGTCAGTGCTTTGTGCATGTGGCTCACGTCGTAACGAATCACAATTGGCCGGTGAAAACCCCAGACATCTCCACGGTCAAACCGTGCAACATCAGAAGAAGAAGGAAGCCCTTCACCTCCGTAAACCGGCATCTGTTCAGATCCGTCAACGTGTTGTTGTTTCCTGCCTTTATTTTCAGACAGGCTTACAGTTGATGAGCGATTGACTTTAAAGTTTGTTTTTAAGTCTTCGTTTCCATACGCCACTGCATAGCAATTTATGTACCCAACTTGAACTGCTGAAAAAACACTGCTGAATGAAATCGGTGACGTTTCGTACAACGGATAATCCAACGTTGCCGTATACGACTCAATTACAGGTCCGTCATCCTGACTAAGGCCTAAAGATGACTCAGAGCCAAGCTCGTTTTTCTTTCTGTAAAAGTCAGTGTAAACGTGAATGCCGGGAGAGTTTTCAAGGTCATGTGATCCAAAAAACACGTATGGCTTTCGGCCACGCACTTCAGTTGCGCATTGAATCGGGTAGTTTTCCCTAAAGCTCCAAGCGCCAACCTCATAGTGCCAGACCAATAGGAGATTGTTCTTCTTCCCAATTGTTGGAACAGAAAGCCAATACTCTTTGTTGTTTCGATTCAAGCACCCAACAGCAGATCCAGCGGCTGAAAATCCAATCCTTTCAACCAAATCTTTGATTGGTGTGCTTAGTTCAACAACCATTGTTGGTGCATTCGTGTCTTCAAGCATCCCTCGAACAACATGAACTCCACTGCTCGACAGAAACACGAGGCCGGTCTGAGGAACATCTTTAATTGAGTTGGGAGCAATGCAGCCAATGTCTCTGGTCAGTGTTTGGGCTACAAACCCCGCCTGAGGGCTTCCCTTGATAAAGAAGATCCCGTGCTCCTTGAACACGACCAAAGCGTTTGTGGTTGCATACAGGCCAGTTATTTCACCAGCATCCGCGTCACCAATATCAAAGACATTGTCACGAGGGAATACTTCTGGAGTTCCGGGAGCACTGAACCGAATCAAGTTGTTCGGCATGCCGGCAACAAAAATTGTGTTCTTGAATGATGCGATGTATTTGGCTTGAGCAGGAAATGCTCCAAAATCTTCAGGGTCACGAATTCCGCCAAGGTTGGAATCGGAAATGCCGTCTTCAATAATGCTCGTTTCATTGTCTTGAACTTCCTTTAGAAAGTGGAAGTTTCGACCAATTTCAGAACTAATCGCGTTGCCGAAATCATCAAAAATGTCTCGTGTTCTGTAAATCCTTCGAGCGACAACCTCGGGTCCACCGATTGGAAGAGTCAGAGCCGTAAAACGCCTGAATCCATTACAGCACTCGAACTGGCAAATGTTGCTGGGATCAGACAATGGGCTTTCTTGGCCACGGTTGTTTACGAAACTTACGCGATACTGGTAGCCACAAACTTTGGCATCCAACCATCTGTTTTGTTCTAGTATTCCTGTTTTTCCTGTTTTTGCCCCTTTTGGTTTAAGGCTACCTAAACCTTGACCTTTGATTCGGGTTCCAAGCATGTATCTGGTCTCATTTACCTCATGGTCATCGACAGCCTCGTTGTAGTACTCTCGGAACACAACAGTCGCAGATGGTGATGCTGGTTGAGTTGAAAATCCGGCAGGAGATACATAGCGACCATCGAAAACAGAAGGTTCATCAACACCGTTGACCAAATACAAACGACCACCAAATGCAACGCTTTGGGATCCGATCGAAGATGTGGTGGGTACGAATCGCTTTCGAGCCGTAGCGGATGAGGTTCCACTAAATAATTTACCTTCAAGGTCTATGAGGGTATCGAATGGCTTTGCCGTAATCGATGAACTCAATCGGTCAAAATTAGATGTCTTCAGCTTGAGCAAAGCGCCTTTGCCATCCTCAAAAATAATCGATCTTTGAGAACCATTGTGTCGAGACAAAAAGTGAATTGAAGTAATTTCAGAGTGATTGAAACCCCAATCGTAGTCGCCATAAGTAATTAGGTCGTAGGCTCCAGCGTTTTTCCAGCCATCGTAACTGTCCCACGACATCTCTTTGATTTGAGCAGCAGAGTCGGCACTAACGCGCCAACGCTGATCCATTCCACGAAGACGAGCAACTTCAAATTTCTGTGTTTTCATGATTTACTCGGGATGCCAAATCGTTCGCGATCGGCCATGGCTCGATCAAATCCACGACGAATGTACATTCTATCGGTTCGTGAAAGATACTTACTCTTCATGCGCTCCATCAGTTGTTGAGCGCGAGCTTCGTAAAGCTGACTGTACGTGGCCATGCCGTGCTGCATAGAGATGTCCTTGAGGGCCGCGTAAACCAGGTAGTGGTGGTATTGAACGGGCCATTCAGGACAATCAGCATCATTAACCAAACGCAATGGGCGACGGTGATACCGAGCTTCAACAGGGTAGTCGCTTTTCGGCGTGTACCAGAATCTCAAGTATTGACGAGGACCAATCTCGTTCAAGTGTGAATGATCGAACAAATCTCCAGATGGACTGATCTTCGCATCGGTTGATCCTGACCCGTCAGTGGTCCCAGTCAATTCTAGAAAATCATCTCGATAAGCAGTTGTTCCTTCACCAACAGTGGCAATGTGTCTCCACGGACCAACTCCGGTTTCAAGTCTAGACAATGAAACTGTTGACATGTCTTTAGGCTTGATGATTCGTCTGTATATTTTCTTATATCTTCCAGTTGATCTATCGATTGATGCTGATGAATAGTTTGCTCTTGTATCGAACAACTTCTGTAATCGAATCGTTGAGAATGAAGTTCCTTCATTAATTGTTGCAGTTGCAATCTCTGATGGTGGGCTTTCTTTTCCTGCGTACAGGAAGGTGTAGCAGTACTCGTATGTTGCGCCCGGTATTGCTGTTGCATCTACGACACCAGTTGGTCGCTTGTCAGCAGCTACAAACGGTGCATAGTCGGGAGGCCTCAGGTTACTGTGCATTTCTTCAATGCTGACGAAAGGCTCGCCGGTATCAGCACGATCCAGGTACAGATACTCTTCTTTTCGTGCATCAAGAAACATGAATCGACCACGATTTGGCCCGGTCAATGTACTTGTGGTTGAGTCGGTAGAATAAGAGAGAGTTTCACTCTGCTTGATTCCGCGATCCATGATTCCCATGATTTCGATTGAATCTCTCGGCATGGGGTACGTGATGTACTTGATTGTCCAAGATGCGTGGTTTCCCTCAGGTACGGGAGAATCCACAACAAATGATCTGGCATCTCGATAATGCGTGATCAAGTATTCAATGTTGTCGATGACCAAAGTCTGCCCAACAATATCTGAAGGCAGGTTCTTAACACCAGCGCCAGTGGACGTAGAAAGCGTCACAAGGCGTCCGCCGTCAGAGATGATGGTATCGGCACTTCCTGCGGTAATGTCCTGCCTCAGAATGAATACATGGCGCTTTTGCATGAACAACCATTGGTACTGGCTGGAGATCTGCAAGTAGTGCCGGTTGATGACACGGCTCAACCGATCATCGTATTGCTTCAAGTCTGGGTTGTAGTCCAACGCAGAGTTGATTTCTTCGCGGATTTCTTTGAGATTCACGTTGGGCTCCAAAAAAGAAAACGGCTGCTGGAGAAGTATACCCCAGCAGCCGAGAATGGACCGAGGTCCGGTAGCGATTATGGCTTAGAAGTAGCCTTGATCGACGATCATAACTGTAGCTGTATCACTTGAAGTGGCAGTCAATGCACCAGCAATAACGGGTCCAAAAATAGCCGCAGTAAGCTTGTCGGCCATTCCTGTTGATGTTGTATCAGCAACAGGCCCAACAAGAGCATCACCGAATGCAACACCGGCTTCTACTGAAACACCTTCACAATATCCGGCTGTCTGAATTCGCAGATTACCGGCAGCAGTTTTAGTTTCAGCAGCAACACCAATAACAAGAGCGATTGGCTCTGCGTTGGCGGGTCCTTTTGCCGCAACAGCAACCGTTTGGCCTCGACCGTTCGGGCTGGTTGTATCTGTAATAGATACCCATTGGCCTTTTGTTACGGCACCTGAACAGTAAAGCTCTACAAACTTTTTCGGATAATTGGCGTCACCATCGACACCATCGATTTTATGAATTGCCATGTTGTCCTCCCTCTTTTGACTATATGGCTATGAAATAGGGTGGGGCTCGACATGAACCCCACCCAATCAGGATGACCTAGAAGGTTTCCAGGTCGAATGCAATACCGCTAGAACCAAGGTGCTTGGCGATCAGTTGACCACGGCACCGGAGCTTAGCAGCGCGAACGTCGTACTCACCCGACACAGTCTCGAAGTCCGAGAGGTCGAAGTAGCCCTTGGGATCCCAAAGGGTGTAGATGTCGTTCATGTTCAGGAAGTAGAAGCTGATTGGATCAGCAGTCGTACCCGAAGCACCACCAGCGTTGGGCATGTTGTACTCAACGTTGATTGGAATGCCTTGGAACATTTCTACCATGCGACCACCATCAATCTGAGACTGGTCGACGTAACGCTCGTGAGCCGAAAGGGCGCGCTTGAGGTTCTTGAATCCAGCGCGGGAAGCAAGAATCACGTTTGGAGCGCCAGATGGCGACACAGCGTTGATTTCGACAAGCAGGTCGTACAGACCAGCAAGGCCGTTAGCGTTGAAAGATCCAGCGCCATCAAAGCGTTGGTTCTGCCAACCGGTCTTGTCTTGGTAGTCACCCTTGTCAACACCACCAACAGCGTTGACTTGAGCACCAACGGCCAAGTCTTCAAGGAATCCTTGGTGGTCGCCAGTAGTAACGTCGATACCGTTGAGGGTATTCCAGTCTTCCCAGCCAGTTTGGTTGCCCTTGACGATTTGCTTGACGAACTCACGCTTGAGAGCGTTAGCGGTCATCATCACGCGGCTTTCGAGGATGGAGAGCACAGCAGCGTCACCTTGGTTGACCATCTCTTCTTCCGAGGAGATAGCGACAGGGCGAACAACGTGACCGAAGTCGTACTGAGCGGGCTTGAACACGTCTTCGACACTAAGGTCGATGCGCTCAAAACCAGTTTGCATACGAGTGGTCGAAGAGTGCTCACCGAAGCCCAGAGGGACTACGATTCGCGAACCACCGGCTTGAACTGGCTTGCCAGCACCGTGAATGCGTTCTTGAGCATCAAGGAAGGCGACAGACTCGTGAACGTTGTCACGAAAGTCCTTCATCAGGATGTGCATGGTGGTGGAAAGCAGTTCGTTTCCAATAGTCAGGTCAGTGGTGGCCATTTTAGGCTCCTATTAGCGGTTATTTGAAAAGGCTTTTGCAGCTTCGGGGTTGGACTGTAGCCAAGCAGCAATCGAAGCAGCACCTTGCTTCTTGACATCAGGGGGAATCTCAGCGGAATCTGGCGACCCACTCACAGAACTACGTTGCACTCGACGAGCGGCATCCGCTCTAGCGCGACGTTCTCTTTCAGCGCGCTTACGTTGCTCACCCATGACACGACGAGCGCGAACTAGCTCGTATGCATCTTGGGTGGAAAGAGGCGAGTCGGATTCTCTCCGATCAGCAACCATCTTGGCAACTTGCTTTTTAAACGCAGGCTCCTTCATTTCTGGATGTGACTCCAAGAAATCAAGGTATGCGCTCTCTTGCCGACGCTGAGACGAAACTTCCTGCATTGGTTGGAACACGCCTCGAACCGCTTCGGCTACGCCGCGATTGATTCGAGCTTGAATTCCTTCCTCCGACATGATGTCGGGCATTTCTGATTCATCAGCACTAAGTGTTTCTTTAATCCGTGGGTCGTCAATGATTGACGCAAACTCAGCTTGTCGACGAGCAAAATCTCGTTCCAAGCTTTGAATTTGGCTCTCTCTTTTTGAGTACTTCTCAACACGTTGTGCGTGAGATGAATCCAACTCGTTTTGCCGTTGCTTGTAGGCAACACGAAAGTTGTGAAGCATCCGTCGAGCAACCGTTGGAAGTTCCTTGATGTCTTGTTCGCTAATGTTGGAGTAAAAGTCGTCTGTTTTAAGTTCTTCATCTTCGATTGAAGAGAAAAGAGGATCAAACGATTTTTCATTGACGCTGGAATCAACGGCCAGTGCGTCAGAACTTGAAAATTCTGGCGATTCTGATTCGTTGGCATCCGAGAAGTCAGATGTGGATTGGTCCGATTCAAGGCTACTTTCTTGATCGTCCAACAACCCAGTAGTTCCTGCCGAAAGGTCAGGCTCTACGTCACTTGTAAATTCGTCTTGCACAAACATCTCCTTTGATTTTTAAATCTACCACTCTATAAGTTAAATCAACAATAAAATACAAAAATTTACTGCATCTCTGACGCAAGCATTGCGTCGTCATCACCCATCTCAGTAGGGGGTGGAGACATTTCGGCATCCTCTGGACCCTCATCACCGGGGGCTTCAGCACCTTCTTGAAGTGCTGCAACGGCCTCGACGAACTTCTTATCTTTGCCCATCATCTTCAGTTGCGCACTTACCTTGCGAACATCAGTATCTGTAACGATGGAGAATGGATCAAATCCGTACTTACCCTCAAACTCTCCACCCGCAACCATTCCAACAAGTTGGGAAATAGCAAGCAAGGCCAAAAAAACATCTGGCGGAAGTGGCGCATTAAGCTTTCCACCATCAGCAGCACTTGAATCAAGTTCGATTTCTGGCATTTCAGCATCTGAGATCTTTGACAACGTATCGTTGAAGATCTTCACCATTGACTCAAGCGCCTTGACGGTAAACGGCTTGGTCGGTGGTGGCGCTGAACGAGCAAGCTCATCAAGTTGAGCCTCTACATCTTGCTCGGGAGAAGCTGGGGCCGCTTCGGCTTCGGCTGGTGGTGGGGCTGGGGCCTCACCCTCGGCTGGTTGTCCGTATTCTTTTCCGTACATGCTATCTCCTATCTTCCTTGTCGAGAGCTTCACGATGTTGTCTAAATGCTGGGTGGTTATCTAACCGATCGACGTAATCATTATATTCTTTTATCTCTTTTTCTTGCCTTACGTCCCACTTATCGTATTCTTTTTGGATGTTCCAGTCACCATCAACAGGTGTCAGCCCTCGTTCTTTGCAAACATCGCGTCGATGTTGCTTGCTCATCAACATTACACCAAGTCCACGATCAAAGTATGGAAACTGTTCACTGAATCTATCGATTCTGGCCATCGGAACCCATTTAGAGTTCATAGATGAACACTCTGGACATTTCTGTTTATCTTCAAAATGTTGACCCTTTCCAAAATCTACAACCTCATCGAACTTATGGTTGCAGTCTTTGCACATATATAAGTGCATAGCTAGGCCGGGAGTTTTTGTGGATTTTTTCTCTGCCCTGTTTTGAGGGTCATTCGACTGAGCGTTGGAAACTCGGAACACACGCTTTGATTGCGACCCACACTCTGAGCAGTCAATAGACTCAGGACGGCTTGAAAAGCGACAAGCGTGGTCTTGTTCATGGCTGCATTTGCCGCATTGGTAACTATACGTTGGCACTAGCTGCCTCCAATACCTGTTGAATGGCCTCACCCTGTTGCTCTGGTGGCATTTGAGAGATCTGATCAAGCACTTGAATAATCTCCGGCTGGTTTCCAAACACTTGCTTCAGTGCCTCGATTGCTTCACCTGGGGGCAGTTGAGAAATCTGTTCCAACATTTGTGCCGGGTCAGTGGGTGGTTGTTCAGGACCTGCCGGGACCGACTCTTCAGGGGGAGCCTGGGCTTCTTCTGGTGGGACTTGAGCTTCTTCAGGTGGAGCCTGGGCTTCTTGAGGAACTTCGGGATCTTTAGATTCTTTAGGTTTTACCTGATCTTTTTTGGATTCTTTAGATTCTTTCTGCTCTTCATCAAGTTCTGATTTCAACTCATCAGGGTGAAGGTCTTTCGGCAGATCAAATCGATCAGCAAGAACTTGCATGTAGTTTTTGGCGATTATGCCTTGCGGTCCACCTTTCGTTGCTGCGTCCCAAAGTGCCATGTAAGGCTGCATGAGAGCGACGAGGTTTTGCTGCATGGCAGCGTCACTGAGTGGCGTCCTTCCGCCCTCAACAAAGCTGATTTCAAAATTGGCATCAAGATCTTCGACCGTGACGACCATCTGCTCGTTTCGCTCACGAAGGATGATGGTTTCTTGTTTGACCGTGTACTCGCCATCTTCCTCATCAACACCGAGATCGGAAACAACATCCTCATCAACAAAGGGCTCCTGCATCGAGGACGTGTTTCGAACAAGGGCTATGTCCACTTGCTCTTGCTCTCGTTGATCTTTTTCTTCTGTGATTTCTGATGTTCTGCCAGAAAGAGTGGAGCCAAGTAAACTCAACTCTTCATCATTCATGTCATCAAGTTCACGTTTGCCTGTAATTTGAGAAGCCAAGTCTTTGAAGTCATCAGACTCAACATCAATCTCAGCAATTTCAGCAAGACTTTTGATTCTTGCTTTATCAAAGACCTCAGGCTCAACATTCTTTTCGGGCCCAGACTGGTCCTCTTGAGGAATTGCGCCGACTTCGCCAACATCAACTTTCTGAGCCTCATAGGCGCCAGCACTGTCTCCATCGTCTTGCATGCAAGAAACAAGAGCACGAAGCATCAACTCGGTGAGGGCAGAGAGCCACTGGTCTTTGATGGCCGCATGCAGACCAAATTCAGACTCAGTGTACTGTTGAACCGTCTCAACTTCGAATGCAGTTGCTTTGGTTACGATGCCGCGTGAAGCTGGGCTGGTCCCAATGACTCGCTCGATATCAGTCTCGACATCACGGACATAGGCCTGGATGTTGCTTGAGATCGGGGCGTTAACGACGGGTATGATTGCGTCATTTAGTGGCCGCTCGTATCCTGAATCAACTTCAAGAATCAATCCGTCGTGACCCTCAGTCAGGAGAGTCATCTCATCTGCATTGAAGGTGCCTTTTCGCGTGACGTACTGACGAGTGTCTTTGCGTGTAGCCATGGCCATGTACGACCGGTATGCGTTCAATTCCTTGAACTGAGGCATCAATCGTTTGACGTGAGCAATCCCGCGAAGAGGGAACTCAGGCTCATAGTTGAAGATCAGCGGTACAATGTGAGCCATTGGTTCGCCATCGTGACGAACGAATGGGAGCGGTCCAACGTAAGCTGGCTTCTTGGAATCGTTCCCTTGACCAAGGACGTAGATCTCAAGACGGCCCTCGTATTTGATGTCAGGGTTTTCTGGATCTTGGTAGTGATCCACGAGATTGCAGAACTCAAGGACACGAACAAAGTTGTTGTCCTCTTCGGCAACTTCATACCGCTTTCGGTTCTTGTAGTCGTCGCTCACCGCATCAGATGCAGACAAGAAGTCAACTCGACGAGTTCCAGACAAATTTGAGAGACCGTACTCTCGCTCGACTTCAATCTTTGGTCGGTAATACAGGTGACCACGGAAACGCTCATCGTCTACGTCTGAGACTTCAGTGTCGAGCAGCATCTCCCATACAGGGATTACCCGCATCCATACACGGTCCAAGGGGCTTCCACGACCATGGTGGTATCCAACCTTTATGCCAGATCCTGGGTACAAAAGAGACTGACGTAGAGCAGTCATCACTCGTTCGTGAATCTTACGACTGGAAAGCATACGGTTGACCGCAAGCTCAGCCTTTTGTGGATCTCCATTACCAGCAGGGTCAGAACCAAGAATCACTCGACTGGCTCTTGGATACAGGGCCGAGAGGTATGAGGTGATCACACCCCACAGACGGTTGACCTCAACCTCGACTTCCCGCAAACGACGATTGCGCTTGGGCATGTCGTCGCCAGTCATGTACTCCCAATAGCGAGTCATGTAGGTGTGCTTGTAGAGTGACCAGTCCTTGCGGTTCATTCGCGCATGACGGTCGTGGGCTCGAACAAACTCGTGAATCAGCTTCGGGTTGATTTGATCGTTATTCTTCACGAGACCTTCGCTCCGCTCATGACATTAAAAGGATTTCTGCGTGCATGATATCTCTTCGTTCCTCTTTTGGGAACTTCCTTAGCCTGGGGCATCTTGCGACGATTCCACTCAGCCAACATTAACGCATCGCAATGGTCATCGTGGTATCCATCTTGTCCCTCGATTTTACCATTGTGTTCACGTATGTGCATCAACTCTTGAACTGTGGATAAGTCGTTTAAAGTTAGAGAATCACTATTAACCATCTGTCTAAGATGAGCGTAAGCCTCTTCTTTGTTTCCGCGAGTTGTGGTCCAGAACTTTGGAACCTTGTTGGCTGCCTGCCCTGGAGCCGCAGGTTTGTACCACAAGGGAAGACCGGCTTTTTGAAACTCTCGAATCACAACAGGTCCTGCTCCCCCGGTGTTCGCTTCAATCAGCGTACGAGCCTTGTTGTAGTGCATTGAAAGCTCAACAGCCTTCTGAGCAAACAAAATCTCACCACCATGGTTCATAGACAAAGTGGCCACTTGACGGCCATCTGCGCTCAACACTTGAGCCACAGCATAGTCTCCGCCATTGCACCAGGATGGGTCTACACCAACGGCATAGTTCATTCCAGGGTAAGGCCTTTCGTAGATCCTCAACTCGCCTTCTACAGGCTTTAGAGAGGACAAAACAGAGTTCAAATAGTCTGTATCGAACCAACTGCCATCGTGAATGGCAAAGCCGTCCTCGATTGTAAGTGGGTACTCTCGCCTGAACCGACGTATGCCGATGCCGTTGACACCGTGAATCTTGTCATGCCGCCAGTACAACTGACGCATCGAAAGGTTGTGCTGTTGACCAAGCAACCACTCTTCTTGATCAGGCTCCCAACCATCGGGAACATCTGATTGGTACGCCAAGTGATCCGACCATTTGAAGAATCGAAAGCGAACAGACTTATCGCCTCGCTGCTTGGCCTCAATGGCGCTCAGTACTTTCGAGTGGAACAAGTTTCCAGGCCCATCGGCAGTAGAGATGATGATGATCTTTTTATGAGGACCTTCGTGAAGTGTTGACGTAACAGAAGCCCATACGTCTTCTGCGTTGGGCCAGAACGCCAACTCGTCAGCATGAAGACGCTGATACGTCCAACCACGAGCGTCACTCTTACCGCCTGCCGTCATGCATCGAAATCCAGCCATGCTGTCTCTGAAGATCAACTCTCGTTTGTTTGATCTCTCAATTGGCTTCTTGAGCATTTGAGGCAAAGATCGGTAGTAGTGGCGTACACGACCAAAAATAGCATCCGTCGAATCATACGAGTCCGCAACAACCAAACAACGAGCAGGGTCTTGAACCCAGTACAAGTAGTTAAAGTTGTACGCCGTAGCCACCGTAGTGTCGCCAATCTGACGAGGCTTGTAATGAATGACTGTTTCAGCTTCCGACTCAAAGTCTTGAAGAGCCATCACTTGCTCGGCGAACGGAGTATTGAAAAGCCTTTCTTGGCCTTTCTCATCAACGATCTTCAATCGACCAATGAACTCACCTGAGTTCTGGGCCAATTGAGCAATAAGTTTCTTATCATGTGCATTCACTACGCCTCACCGGGCTTCATCGTCCAGGCGTCTCCGCCACCATTACCAAAATAATTTCTAAGCTCAGACATCGCCTCGCTATCGGCCTTGTCCTTCTTGGCTGCAGCAGAATCGAATCGAGTCTTTGCATACTGCCGGTAGGCCCACTCTTCACCTTCTGTCATCGCATCACGAACGCCCGTCCAATACTGGGCGTCCATCATCTTAAACTCTTCCTCAGACAACTCTCGCGTTTCGGGAAACTCTGAATAGAACCACTCGCGAAAACGCTTGTCCTCTTCACACCAACGATTCCAAATCCTTTCGTTGATTTTAGGACCATTGTATGCTTTCTGACGAGTTGCCTCGTACCACTCTCCGCGAAAGAATCGGTTTCTGCGGGCCATTCGGTAGGCCAACTCACGAAATTTATTCTGCTGAACAGATGGATTAAATGAGTCGTCACCGGGCTCAAGCCATTTCTCAATGTCTGGATGACCTACGTGGTTAGTTTCTTCGTCTACGCCGATACGAGACCGACTGCCCAAAAAAACAACATCGTCACTCTTCTCTTCGTCAGACATTTTTATCTCCTCTCAATGCATTATCACATACAGAAGGACATCCAATATGCGCAAGAAACAAAACAAATCGTTCGAACAGTTTAATGAGGTCCTTCAACAACTCAAAGAAGAAGGAAAAATAAGTGATGCTCCCCCTCCTTCTCAGCCGGACGAAAGAAAAGCATACATAAGTAAACTTACTAAACTATTTAAAGAAAGAATATATTCTTCTGATTAGAACGGGATGTGTTCGTCGTTAGATGAACTGGAGCTATGTCCGCCGCTGTTCTGGTACGAATCATTTGAGTCTTTCTTGGATCCAAGGAAGCGGATATTGTCGGCCACAATCTCAGTTGAGTATCGTTCAACGCCAGTCTTGTCGGTGTACTTGCGACTTTGAATCCGACCTTCAACAAACAGTTCTTTGCCTTTAGAGCAAAACTTGGCCACATTCTCAGCAGAACGGCCCCATACAGTGATGTTGTGCCACTCTGTGTGGTCAACCCACTGGTCACCTTCTTTGCGTCGATCACTCGTAGCCATCCGCATGTTGACAACAGAAGTGCCACCGCCGGTTGTTCGAAGTTCGGGGTCTGCGCCAAGCCGGCCAACCAAGATTGCTTTATTTACACTCATTACTAATTCCTTTTTTCATATTTACTGTACCCAGCGACCAAGGCTCAATCACGTTCCTTTACGAAACGCTGGGAATCATACCGTATTACCTGCGCATGTTTTTGGCCAGCAACTTGTCTTCCATTGGGTTGCCTACTTCAGTCTCTGTTCTTTCAGGCCCAGTCTTCCTTCTGGCGAAACTTTGTTTGTCTTTTTTGGACATCTCGCCAGTAGTCTTAGGGGTCTTTTTGGACACCTTTTTAGTAGGCCTACAAGCGGGATAGCCTTTGCGCTTTTCGCCCTTCTTACGACCGCATGGTTTGCCGGTTTTTACGTCAACCCAACCTTCATCAAACCATCGACCAAGCCCACCTCTAGCCATGACTACCCCTTGCGGTATCCGCCGCCGCGCTTCTTGTAGGTACGAACCAACCAAGCATTCGCGTATACACTCGGATACACGTCGAACTTACGCTTAGCTTCCGCTTTTACGCGAGCGTACAGTTCTTTGTCTGTGGGAATGTTTTTTTCTGGACCCCCGTATTCATACTGGTACGAGTACCCATCGGACATGTGAACTTCAGGGCCCTTGAAAGTAAGCATGAAGTCAGATGGAATCTCGGCCTTCGTTTGATCGCTGTAAAAGCTGCGATCTTTGATCATCTGCTCAATCTCTCGCTTTAGCCCATCAGAGATAAAACCATCTGCGCAAAGCTCCATAAAGGCTGTAGGGGCCGTTGAAAGCTCCTCCTTTACGTCCTGACTGATGTCCATGGGATCAAGAGGCCCAGGGTTGCGCTTAAACAAAGCCATCGCGCGCAAGCCATCCATCATATCAATTTCGCCCATGGGCTCTGGTTCATGATGATGATCAACAAAGTCATCACGGCTCATCGCATGATCATAGAAAAACATCAGACCCTCCCAGCCCAAACCACACATACGCGCATGGAGGCACATTTAAAATCAAGAGCTTGGCAATACCCCAACTCTCCCGCCTGAACAGAAAGCTCAGGGTCGCCTTCATTGCCAATCCCTTCTTCGATGCACTGAAGCATGCCCGGAGTACGATCAAAAAATGAACAGTTACCACAACGCATCCGCATTACGTTTTGAATCGAGTCATTGAACTTATCTGCGTACTGCTGCCAAAACTGTTGGTTGCCACCAGTCTCATCCATTTGTGGATTGGCGGGGCCGTACATCTTCGTGTCCAACGCATCCTGTCGATTTTTCAAATTCAAATCAAGGTCTTTGGTTGCACGAGGGCAGGAGTCTGGTTGGCCAGTCTCTTGCATGTTTCGCATCAGAAAGTTTTCGTGCATTATCCCTTCACCTTTGAACCAGCGCGCCACTGGTAGCAAGACCAGTACTTTGCAGTCAGTTTGTTCTTCGCTCCGGCCTTGTCGCAACCATGGCGAGACCGAAAGTTTTTCCGTGCCTTAGGGTTGTCTCGACGAATCGCCATTTTGGCATCACCGAACCGAACGACTCGTTTTTTCCCGCCGTGACTCGCAACTACAACGAATTTTTTTTTGCCATACCCCGGTTCACCCTTTCGGATTCGGCGAGGCTTGTTGGTCTTCATCCCGGCCTTCAATAATCCTTCTGCAGACTGAGCCATCGTTACTTCATCTTATTGGCGATCTTGCCAACACGTTTGGATTGTCGAGCGTGAAGTTTGGACGCTTTGGTCAGTTGACCTGAGATCTCATCAAGGTCTTCTTTTGGGCCACCCGTTTCTTTATACTTCATGCCTGGTCCACCCTTTTCACTGAGGCGAGGAAGGCCATCCAACCCTTTTCGATTCAAGAACGTTTTGAGGGCATCCTTTGCTCGCTCACGATCACCTGATGTTGGCGTTGATGGCGAACCAAGTTCAGACTCAACATTACCTGAAAGGCTGTTGTTCTGCATCGATGGATTTCGATATCGTTTAGTGACAATACCCTTGGCCTTAGACAAGGCCTCCATACGTCGCTTAGTGTCTGAATCCATTTTACATTCCTGTATCGTCAATAGTGATTTCTTCGGCAGCCGGCATAAAAGAGATCCCTTCTGTGAGAACTCGATCTTTTTGTTGTTGCATCATTTTTTGCTCAGTAGCTTCAAGAGCTTCTCTATATCCAAGCTCTTTAATCATTTGAGGATCCGCATCAAAACGACCGGAAGGCATTTCAGATGAAACATAAGACCGAAAACGATCAGCATCTTCAGACAATTCAGGGCCAGTCATTGTTCTGAGTTTATCAAGAGTCAGGGGCCCGGAGTGATAAACTGCCTCAAGACCAGTCCTAAAACCTTCATCATACAATGGGCGGCTGCGCATATCGGCAAGCATTGAAGACACGTTTACGGAGTCAATTTTGCCTCTGCCTTTGGGCATGGAAGCGCCTGCAGCCATCATGTCTTTTTGAGCTTGTTGCTGCATCAAAGACTTTCGATACCTTTCTCGTGCGACTGGGTCACTCGGAAGCATGTAGGTCTGACCGCCAATGGAGACTTCTTCTCGGTCTTCCATAGTCGGAACCACTGAGGCATATCCAAGAGTTTTGTTAATATCGCTTGGTTGGAACTGAACCTCGCGATCGATCATCGCGTCTTCCGCTTTTTGCTTCATCTGCCGGTCCAGTTGGTCATAAACAGGTTCCGGATTCTTAGGGGGCGAATACCCACTTGGTCCAGGAAACGTTGTATCACCAGCAAAGTCACGAAATTCTCCAGGAGAACCCTTCAAAGAATCGCCAAGCAATGACATCAACTCATCTCGGTTTGAACTCGTGTTCACTTGCTTCATCAATTCATTCGCAGAGTCCACATCCCGTGAAGACATGTTTTCTTTGCCCATCAAAAGAGTGAGGCGGCCCAGCATGACGGCTTCTTCATGTGAGATGTTTCTGGCCATTAGCTCTCCTAAAGCAACTCAATGTCGCCTATAAGTTCTTTGTATAACAAGAATGATATCAAACCTGCTTCATTCAAATCTTCAACATTTTTAATATCTTTTTTAAG
>Ga0208919_1000933_pt1 | contig 17820 bp, 32 predicted proteins | sample 4_EtaG_FD_184076 | JGI IMG/M metagenome (GOLD analysis project Ga0208919, IMG submission 184076) | Marine viral communities from the Subarctic Pacific Ocean - 4_ETSP_OMZ_AT15127 metaG (SPAdes) (version 3) | ecosystem: Environmental > Aquatic > Marine > Oceanic | place: Pacific Ocean | collected...
CCGACTGCCAGCTTGCAGCCATCCTGCGCCCATGCGTAGCAAAGGCGAGAAGTGCCATCGTCTGACAGACGATTAGAAGTGATGAACTTGAACCCAACAAACGTGTCGATATCACCTTGGACCAACGCCTTGACGGTGTTGAAATCCGAAGAAGTGACGCTGGTCGTGTTGAGCAGGTCTTCGATCTGCTCGGGGCTGACAACGATATAACGCGGAATAGATGGATCAACGCTTTGGGCGTCGAGCAGCTTTTTCGCGGATACCAGCTTGGCAACCGTTAGGCCGGCAGAACCATGTGCGATTTTCTGGCCGCTTGGGAACGCCGTAGAGGTCGTTCCTTCCTTGCCGGTCTTCGCGGTTCCACCAAGTGCGCTGATGATGGTGTCGTCCATCGCACGACCAATCGCCGCCGCAGCCGCACGGGCATACGAGGACGTCGGGTCGATCAACATACGAACCTTGTCAGCATCGTCAATGTAACAGTTCAGCCAAAGGCGCTAACTCTGACCCGCTTTCGCTGCCTGCGGTTTCCCGCAGGATCGGACTATATCTTCCCTCTGTGAGGGCTGGGCGCTTCCACCGCGCTTGCGGTGTACTCCTTGCGGATAGTCTCTGAACCTTCTCTTTCGAGCTTGGCTGCTGATTGGCATATCCTTGCGGACTTAGCTTTCCAGCAGTTCACCCAGTTACGACCCCATTGAGGTCGGCCCATTCGTATGTGGTTAGGCTAACCATACGCCGAGAGTGCGGTGTTTCAACGAGGGGTGTATCCAGAATCTTCAATAAGAGACGCTACACTCTTACCGGCTGTCTAGCAGCTCCCGACAATCTCTTGACGGCTGAGACTATATCATCATCCCGTAGGATGCCCTGCGCTTCGGGCCGCTTGGCCCTACTCGCTTGCGCGATAGTCGTTGAACCTTCTCTTTCGAGCTTGGCTGCTGATTGCCCTCGGCTTCACGTTAGGGTGTCCCAGCAATTCACAGGGTTTTCATTTGGCTGTTACCAGCCAACGCTCCAACTAAATAGAGTGCCTCGATGACCGCGCTACTGCGGCTGCTTCTCCGACCTGGTCGAAAAAGGCTTTTTCGCCGGTGACACTTTCCGTATCAACGGCTCCTCGCAACAGACTTCCCATCTGCTGCGAGAGCATAGCGACGTTGGAACTGAATTGGTTCACAAACGCCGTATTCACCTGAGTTGACATAACTCATGCTCCTACAGTTGTGGTTGGAATGTATGCGTGGGTTATCAGGCTTGCGCCTGGCTCACTGTCGGTTAGGCCGACTGATCCGCCTTACTCACAGGCTTGCGCCGCGGGGCCTTGGGCTTATCCGCGGGTTTCACGAACATGTAGTATTTCTCAGCGAGATCTACAGGGTCGTTTATCGTGCGCGCGCTGCCGAACTGTACGGCAAGGCGCAGGCATTCTAAGCGCAATTCATCATTCTCCATGAAGCACCTCTCTCAGGCGTAACACCTCCTCGACAGTGCGGTCATGGTCTGGATGTTCTTTGACCCAATACGGGCCATTCGCCATTGTTAATTCAGAGATACGGTCTTGCAGCTCAGTGTCGCTGACACTGGGCCGACTGTCGCGACCGGCAAAGCCATCCTCGCCGGTTGCTTCCGCAACTGTTTCTGCCACGCTCACAAAAAACTTAATCATCTCTGGGTTGTCGCCCAGGAGCGTGCCATCGCTCAGCGTAATCTCAGACAACGCTGGAGCATCTAGCTCTTTCATCAAATCGTTTGCCAGGCCCAGCCGGTCTTCCCAGTTGTTCCCCAGCTCCTCGCGCAGCTGGCCGGTTACCTTTTGCTCATGCGCTTCGCGATCAGCCTCGGACATTTCCTGCGGCGTCAAATTGGCTTCCGCAAACTCCGCATACTTTTCAGCCAGTATTGCGGCCTGGCGGTTATTCAAACCAACTTCATGCGCTGTTGCGCGATACCAGTCATTAAACTCGCCAGCGTCTTCGCCCAGCTGCAGCTCGTATGCATCTGGCGTGTCAGGTCTGCCCAGCTTGTTGTAGACAAGCCCCCAGTCCTCATCAGTGCCCCAGTTACCAGGTATCGCGACTTTGTCCGCGCCCACCATTTTCTGAGCATTAATGTATGACTTCGCCATCGCATCGATTGAGCCTATGTGCTGCAACGATGTATCGCCGCGTAAATCCTCAGAGATCATCGATCTCCAGTCCTCACCTTCAGACGGGGTTTCCGCTTCCGCGACCTCCGCTACCTGCTCTTCGGACATGTGTAATTACTCCTCTGGTTGTTGTTGATCCTTCAACATTGAATGTATGAACAGCACAACATCACGCTGCCCTTCTCTAAATGCCGTCTCATTTGAGTCCGGCACGTAGCTGGTACGCCACAGGCCAAAGCGGCGTTCGATGTCATTGAGCAATGCCTGGCCGTCTTCAGATTTAAAAACTGATTTGTACGTTTTTTTAAGATCGTCAGGCGTCATGCCACCTCGCCGCCAAGAATTTCTTCGGCTTGTTCGACGTCAAGTTCTGGGTCACCAACAGCGCGTAACGCTGGTGCGGCTTCTCCTGCAGACGTTGCAACTTGCTGCATCATTGCCATTTCTTGCTGTTGTGCAGCTGCTTCGGCTTTCTGTTCGCGGATTTCCTCAACCTCTGCATCACCGCGGACAATGACTGCCGGTGTTCCGGTTACCTTGATGATGTGCTTGGCAAGGCCATCCATGTCGAGATAATCGATAATGTTCTGATCCAGCTGCATCAGCGGCATGAGGAACTCGACCATCTGCAACGCGCCCTGGATATCGCCAGACCGCTGTGCCTTCGCCAGTGGCGATACATATTCAATTCGGAAATCATCGAGGCCACTGCCTGCCAGGTCTTCTGTCTGCAGCTCTTCGGGGAACGGATCGAACTGCCGCTGGCGTGACAGGATCTCGAATGTCCGGTCGATCAGCGGCTGTAGCAGCTCAGCTTGCAGGCGTCCAAGGACAGGGCCAAGCAGGCGCATTTTTTCTTCAGTTCTCTGGACAACTTCCGTGGCCGTCATCTGGGGCCCAGTGCCCAGGATCAGCTGGTCAACATAGAACGCTGCGCGTATCGCGGTGCGCCGTTGGTCGAGTTGTTGTTCGCCCAGCGGGTTGTTTGCTCCGATGTTCAGCGGTTCAATTCTGTCGCGTGTACCTGACCTATAGAAGTTCAATCCGCCGGGCGTAGTCCGCACTGGCAGCATAAAGCCATCATCAGGGACCATCAGGGGTGGGTGTATCTGCAGCTGGGATGCCCGTATCACAATTTCGGACATCTTGTTGACCATCTTTGTATCCGGCAGTGCGGTCATCGATGGCGAGCGGCCATACCCCAATTCAAAAGACGCTTTGAGAAAACGCGGTACGCAATACGGAAACTCATCATACCCGCCTTCGCTCATAATCTGTTTCTGATCAGGATCGATGTAGAGCGAGGCAAATGGTTTATTTAGCGCGTTACGGCGGCGCTTGTTGCGATCATCACGCGGCATAACAACGTGAAGCAATTCAATTTCGCCGTATGGATTTTCTTCAACCATCTTGGCGATGCGCTGCGTGATGCCGTCACCAAACTGCTTGGCAGCTGCACGCGCGGTCGTCTTGTACTCGCGGAACACGGTATCAACGCGCCCGTCTTCATTTTCGGACACATAGCATTCGGCAATGTGCCTGGTCGAAAACCGCACACCGTCCTTGCCCTCGTCCTCTATAAAGATGACGCCGGTGCCAAACGTCACCAGGTCAGAGTAAAGCTCGTGGATCTGCTCTTGAAAGTTGGACCGGGCCAGATGCTGGTACATGACCTCGGTCGCACCTTCCAACCACTCTCGCGCAGTGTCGTCCTGGTTAAAATTATCCTCACGATACGCCAGTGAAAACCACGGGGTGGACGCATTGGTAAGCATCCCATGCAGGGACGCCGCCATCAGCTCGGCCGCATGGATAGCGGTGCCGTCAAAGATCAGCTCGGTGCGCTTGTCACCAGGCGTGCGCTTCTTCGTGATGTCGGCTTTACGCGGAACGATGTAGTCCGCAATTTCCTGCCAATGCGTTTCCCAGTGGGACCGCTGCGTTTGGAGCGTCGAGTACCGCTTCATCAAGGCGGCAGCGCGAGGATCATCAGCCATTAGCTACCCAGCAACGTCTTCTTTGTGGTCTCGGCCGCAGTCGTTAGCCCCATACCACCTGTGACATTTGTCGCAGCTTGTCCGCGGCGTCGGCGCAGTTTCTTTTCAGTGCGCTCCGCTTCCTTGACCTCTGTCGGCTTGACGGGCGGGTCCGGTGGGGGCGGTGGTGGCGGTGGTGGCATGGGAGGGGGTGGTGGAGGTTTCGGCAGAAATTTACCCATCAGAGGCTCGCTTTCATTGTAGGTCCGCAATCGCGAAACCCGTTCCGTTTAAGAAGGTTTACAAACAGGCGTTGCTCGCGGTCTTCCAGCTCCGCAGTTGCGGTTGAGTAGACGGCCAGGCAATCGTGGTCTTGTGCGTATTCAAAAATGTAGTCGAGTAAGAGCCGCGCCGCGTTGGTGCGTCGGCCTTCGGGCAGTACCCAGAACTTGATTACGTAACAGAGCGGCTGCGTCCAAAACTCTTTAGACACCGCTAGAATGATTGCGCCGATCACTTCGCCATTGTCATCAGCGACTACAATTTCGCGGTCGTCGTAGATAATGAACTCGCGCAGGTATTCGCGCGCACTTTCTATATCTACCTGGCCGACAAACCGGCTCTCAGCGTTCGCGTCTTCGACCATCTCGACAAGCGCCTGCAGGTCATGCTCGGTCGCTGTCCGCAGGATAATCACGCGATAGCCCTGGCAAACGGGTTGTAATCCATCTCGGCATCGCGCTGCGGTGCCTGGCCGGTGCCGCGTTGCCTCGGTATTGCCACTGCCGCGTATCTCCAGGCATCAGCTGCATGGGACGCCCAGTCATGGACCGGCGTAGCGCGGAACGTGCGGAGCCGTTCATTATAAGCGCGGTGGTACTGTCTCAGTGCTTCCAGACCCGCCTTACAATTGTCTCGATCAAACCAGCAACGCTCGATGAGCAGCTGCGCAGCATGGATGCCATCTTCGACCGGAAGTTTCGGCACCACGCGGAAATTGATGCCCAGATCCCACGCAGTTTCGCGGCGACTTTTGCCACTACCCAGCTCACGCACGTCGATATCATGCGGTGCGTTGTGGTCACCATATAAATAGCCACGTCTCGATAGTATCTCCACATAATGTGGAAGACCTTCATTACGGGCTTCATAATAGTCGATAACATGTACCCTGCCCCCTGGCAGCGATTGCGTAAACCAAATGGCAGTGCTGTCGCCTATACCGAGATCCCAATGCGTATCCACCTTTAAGGCCCGGTCATAGGGCACTTCCGTTATGCGCCCGTCTTCCAGAGCCTTCTGCAGCTCCTTACCGAAAATGGCACCAGGTATGTTGGCTACCCAGGAACACTCAAATTCCTGTAAGTACTGGTCCTCAGTCATCATGGACCGCGCGGCCGTCAGCTCGTCAGGCGGCACGATGCCAGTCTCCGACGCTCTATACGTGACCGCTAACCAGTCATCCTGATCCGTTGCCTGCTCGAACAGGTCATAGAACGCATTGTGCCCCTGGGGCGTGCCAATGAAGTAACAGAACGTAGGCACGTCAGGGTCGTTGCGATCAGACAACGCAGGCCGAATGATCTCTGGAAAGATGCTTTCCGGTTGCTGCGCCATTTCATCCATGACGCATCCATCTAGATAAATTCCGCGCAGACTATCGGGCTGCTCAGATCCCAGCAGCTGTATCCGCGCCCCGTTGGGCAAGTCCACCCTCAACTCAGTCTCATGGAACCGCACACCAGGAATATCGCGCGCATACATCTTCGCGTAGTCCCAGGCGACCTGTTTCATCTGTCGATACGTGGGCCCGATCATCGCGAAGCGCGGGTTGGGCCGCTGGCACATAATCGCCGCACGCAGCAGGTGATTTACCGCCATCACAGTCTTGCCCCACCGGCGATGGCACACAATGACCGCCCAGCGGTAGGTGGTTAAGTCGTTATGCAGCTCAGCCTGTAAAGGCCGCGGAGCATACGGGATTGTGATATTTGTCAATGTTGGTTACCGTTGTCGCATGGATGAAGACGAACGCAGACAAAGAGCCCCGTTAGCATCAGAGACAATGGACCCTGCTAAAAGGGCGTGGATGGGCGCATACATGGAGGCTGCGCAAAAAAACATGCAGGGCGAACAAATCGACGCCGACCTGCTCGCTAAAGGCAAAGATATCGTTGCTCGGTGGTTGGACAAAGACATTGCAGCCAAGCCGCCTGCCGATAACGTGACGCGCATGGAAACAGGACGGCACCACTACTTTGAGAACGCCTTGCAGCACTACCTGGCTGACAAGGAAGAGCATACAGAAGAGCAGCTAATCGAGCTGCGCGTTGCAACGCTCACTGTGTATCACAACGTCGTAGGATGGCTGCATGACGGCCTGCCAGCTAACGACGACTAGTGTACCCCGCCCTCTACCTCTAGGTGGTAAGCGTCACCCATCAGCTGGTACAGGAACATGTGCGCGTCTGAGGGGTCCACAAAGCCCGTTATGTCTATAACCAGGCGATAAGTGCCGTCCTCGCGTTCTACTGTGAACGCTGAGTAAACGATTTCGTCTGTGAAGATGGCAGACACTCCATTTCGGGTATATTATACGTATTACTCTAGCGCCCCTTTTCCTTGGGGGGTGGGGGGGCCTCGCCAGGGAATCGCGGCTCTCAATCGACCCCTATCTCGATGCAGCGGGTCGCAATCCCGCCACACCACCGCAGAACTCTGCGGATTACAGCAGAACCTGGTACCGTCACGATACCAAACCGGCCGGGGCCTGCCTCGATCCGCAGAATACTTAGGCTTCTAAGTTTCTCGCGCGCGTAGCCAGGCCAGACAGGACACATATTATATATACCCCTACCCCTTTCGCCTGTTCCCTACTCTCGACATAACCGACAGGTTACCCGGCCGGTTATCCCTCGCATTCCCATTGCGATGGTCCACTTCCTTGCCATCACCTTTCCGTACACGTCCTGCCTTCATCATGCTGCGTCGAGCTGCGTTACGCCCTGCTCTACGTTTCTTCTGTCCAGGCTTCGCATGGTACGTGTCGTACTCTTTGCGGTAATCCCTAGCCATCTGCAGGCTCAACAACAGGCTCACCATTGTCCCACGATATGGTGATAGAATTGTTCTGCGGCTGGTCTTCCTTTTTATCTCTCAGCCCATACGGCTGTATCCTGGCAAAGGTCCACTTCAGCGTATCGATCTCTAGCCGCCTACGCTGTACCTCGGCATTGAGCTGCCGCGGATCTGCAGTCTCATCAAGCGGAGCTGTCGCCAGGTCTACCAGCTGGTCAGCATAGAACTCAGCCTGCAGCACTCTGCCCTTCCGATACATCTCGTACAGCTCTTCATCTTTCTGCACGGCGCGGGTCACGCTGCGATAGCTGGGCATACCATCTGCCTTGACGATTTGGGTCAGGCTTTTGCCTTCAGCCAATCCATCACAGATCGCCTGCATCTGGTCTTCAGTAACAGCCATGCATTCGCTCACAAAAAAGGGCCGGTGTTTTGCACCGGCCAGTTATCAGGGAGGCTTCCATTGGAGGGAAAAAACAAAACCGCCAACTTATCTACATTATGACTATTTTGACGGCATTGACAACATATATTGATTCTATGTGTCTATGGCCTTGACATATTGTGTCAAGGACCCCATATAAGATCTGTAACCAAGGAGGACCACATGGAAAAAGTCAAAATCGAGAATGTCAAAAAGGGTGAGTTTGTTCGTCGCAAACTTGACGCCAAGACCACCTTTACAAAGCAAGGCTACTGCCGCTTTGAAAAGAAATATCAGCTGGACGATTACGAAGATATCAACCGCTGCATCTACTTAACAAAAGGCACCGACGTATACGTTGGCTTTGACTACTAACGTAGCTACACCAAATACCACAACGACAACAAGGCGGTCTCGTACCGCCTTTTTGCTGTTCGCGGATCACAATGCGTGATCTTGCTAATCATCTTCCAGCTAGGGCCCCGGTCGCGATACGCTGCACTGTGTGCTACTGCCCATAGCATTCGCCGATCATCAGCGTCAGGCAAACGCAGCACCAGCTCCATCACATAACCATATTCATCTATAAGCACAGCAGTCGGCCGCGGCAGTCTCGGCTCGATATCGCTGTAAGCATACGCGGTCCACTCGTTAGGATACTCAGGCCAGCTCGCCATCTTCTGCTTACGCAATGCGGCAGGCATGGCACGCTCAGTCTCAGCTGCCCTCACCAGCATGTCATGCAGGTCAGTTACCAGCGCAGGTTCAAACGTGCTTCGACTTTTGTAAGCCATCCGCGCAGCTCCTGCTCATTCATCACTGCTACACCAGCTGCCAGCTCGCCATAGCCTGTTGCGCTGTACTGCGGCCGCAGCTTGCGCAGCACACGGTCAACCCGCCAGGCAAGCTCATCAGTCTTGCGCCGATCAATCGCGTTTACATAATTTGCATTGGAATATCGCGAGACTGCAGATATATGCCTGCCTATATCTGCAACTTGCTTAGATTTATTAAGATAAGATTGGGGTGCAGATCTGGATGCCGATATCTGCTGCCTATATATGCCCGGTTCATAACATTTTTTTTGGCCTTCGAGAACCTGGTCAACGAGTCGCCAGAACTCTTTTCTAGAGTTATCCCCCACAATCGTCACTTATACACGGCCAGGTATAACCTTTGCCCTGACATTTGTGACACTCAGCCTCGTAAACCCGATAGCTCTGCCAGGGGCTGTAGTCGCTGACACCGCCGATGATAGATTCGTATTCACACCGGCCGGTGCCTTCGCACTGCTCGCACTCTATTTCCTGTCCAGCCATTCCGCCTCCGCAGCTGCAGCGCAGACAGGGCACGCATCGATGCCGCCGATCTTTACCACTTGCTCTACCGTTTCCCAGGCCCAACCGACATCTGTCAGCACTTGCTTGTTTACGATGTCTTTCAGCTGACGCATTGGCCGTTCAATAACGCCCTTGCCGTCGCACTCTCTGCACGTCATGGCACGTAGCGCCGCCTGCTAATCTTGATCTCTGTGATCTGCACGCCTGGGTACAGCGCCTCGACCAGCTTCTTTTTCAACCGATAGACTGGCGTTGGCTTGCCTTTGACATCCTCGACAACGACATGCCCCGCTTGGTCCTGCGGCCCTTTTGCTTTGCTGAAGTATCGAAAGTCCGCGATGTAATTGCAGATCTTGTGCCCGTTAACGCTGACCTCATACTTTGGCTGCAGCTCCAGCTGATCTATTTCGCCTGCCTTGGCTAGCTCTCGCAGCTGGCAATAGCGTTCTGCCTCTGCCTTGCTGGCAAACGTGATGCCATCGATTTCAGTGCGAACAGCGCGGTACTTCGTCATACCACCCGCCTCGCCCAGCTGGCCGGCACGATGATAGTTGGAAGCGGCTGGTCATCGCTCGGCTCCCAGTCGCCGCTCGCAACCCAGTCATCGAACAAGTCCGGTCGCTGCAGTTCGACGCAGGCCATGCTGCTGACGCTCGTTTCTCGGCCCTGGAAGATTTTGCCGTGGCCGTCATAACCGGCCTTTTCCAGTTTATACCGATCTGTAAAAGTCATTGGCTGTTACCGCGCCGTCCGTCATCTGCATGATCTGCCGCAGATACTTGGCGCTGGGTTTAAAATGATTGGGGTGGTCCTCCGGGAGGCACCAGCGGCGAACAATGGTTGCATGTGGCGCGCCTGCCATCCGCGCCAACTCGCTGTATGACCAACCCCGGAGGTTCCTGTACTCGTTTAATGTCATGCCCTGACGTTAAATTGACATAACGTGTCAAGTAAAGGGGGTGTGTGACATTATTTGTCAATCAACATCACTTGAAATGCCATTATTGATCCCACATACTCTAAACCTGAAAAAAAAGTTGGTGGGAAAAATGGTCAACAATCTTAAAACGATTGCAAAGCGTGCCGGTTTCACTGGCAAGGCTCTTGCAGAAGAAAGGGGCGTCACGCCCGAAACTGTCAGCCGACACATGACGGGTCGCGTAAGAATGTCGCTTGAAGACGCAGGCGACTACGCAGCGATACTAGGTTGCACCGCAGAGGATATTCTTTTTGATCCGCGCACCGTTCCAGTCTTTGGAACATGCGACGCTGATCACGTCGTGACGCCGATCTCCGCGGCGGATGGTTCTCTGTCGGTGACGTTCAACCTGACGATGACGCCCGACGTCAGCGCAATCATCAAACGCAACGGAGCTTCAGCTTGGAACAACGGCACGATCTATTTCATTCCGCTTGGGCCTGTAAAAGCAAAAGAGGTGGACGCCAGGACAACTAACCGCCTCAGCGTTTACCGCCGCGAGACCGGCGAAATCCGTTTCGGCCTGATTTACCCAGAACCAGGGGGGCTTTTCACAGTCACTCACCACTTTGTAGCGCAAGCTATTGAGCAGAACCTGACGTTGCAGTGGGCAACGCCAGTGCTGCTGCAGACCTACCAGAATGAGCTGCTTGGCGTGGAGGAAATCGATGGCTAGCAAACGAAAAACAAAACCGCCGCTTCCAATCGTAAAAAATGAAATACCAATCACACCGTTTGCCGATGTTACCAGCCGCTTTGAGCGAGGCGAGGACGTAAAAGAAACGGACCCAATTAGACTTCGCGTTGCAGAAATGCAAACAGCGCAACAATATTTTCTTGCGGTGACTGAAGCTCGCTTGTGGTGGATTAGAGAGATGCAAACCCGCCCCTTTGAACCCTGGACAAAGTTCTGGTTTCAAAATCGTGTCAGCTCAGACATGTGCTACTCGATCATGCGCGCGCTGTATAAAGGTAAATTTTTGGCGCAAAACGAATTGTGTAACTCAGTCATAAGCACGCCGGAAACAGTGCGGCTTTACATAGACGAAGCGGAGCGTTTTGATTTAGTTGCACGGGCGCGGGACTATGACGACAAACGGCGCATCTTAGTTCGACCGACACGCCGCACCACAATTTCATACGAAAACCAGCTAATTTTAGACGAGGCAATGAGATTTGCGCTGCGCGGAAAATATGTATCACAATATCACCCGCGTTATGTGTTTGAGCAGTGGGGAGAAGTACAAAAAATGCGCAAGACTCTGGTCGAATATAGCGATGATTTTGAGACAATACACACCGCTAATGCATTGCGGCGCGTTAACCTTGTATTTGATGAGGAGTTTTACCCGCAGTTCATTGGTAAAAGTGTTCAAGAATTTAAGGACTAAATTTGACCAGCAAATTGTTTGACATTTTTTGCAAGTAATTTGTGGTTCGATAGTTGTGGAAAAACGTCCTTAACAAATTGACTCAATAGATCAATTAATCAATATGCCTTATCTGAGGTATATTGATGAACGCGATGCAAAGGCCCGATTGGGCGCTCAACTACAACTACCTGTGGCATTCAAACCCACAAAGCCAGCCCACCTGTAAAACATTTTTTAACAAGTGTTACGTGCGCCCCCAGGTAAACGCAGCCTGGAGAACTGTAAAGGGCAACGATGCAAGCTTAGAGGCTACCCAGTCTGCCTGGGACATCATCCATAAATTTGCAGACGACAATGCAAACATGTGCGCCGGTCGCACAGTCCAAGAATTTTGCGACGACATTTTGTTGAAAGACTTGAGCGCAGCTGATGCACTAACTGCAGCTCAAGCAACCTTGAGCGTTTACAAACCACGGCAGTGGGATGATAGCGATCAGCCGAAATACGAACGTCGCATAGATGAGTTTGAACTGGTTGCGCATACCGCCTTGGACGGCCTCAGAGAGGCGCTGAGAGGCGTCAACCGCATAGAGGGTGAGCGGGAGGTCTGGACAGAGATACCGCGCTGTGAGCTGCCTTTTTTTGGCAAGCCAGACTATATCGGCCGAGTTGAGCTTAAAACAAAATGGGATCGCCCAGCTAAGTCAAAAAGCGGGTGGGCGCAGAATAGTCTCCCGACCAAACCCACCTACCCCCACATGACCCAGGTTGCTGGCTATTGGGCTGGCACCGGCCTGCCGCAAACCATTGTCTACGCCAACAAGGCCGACTACCGCATTTTCAGCGCAGACAATTGCGAAGAGCTGCACCCTGACAATTTAAAGAAAGTTTGGAACGCGGCCGCGCGTGATTGCCGTATCCGCGAAGGGTTGCTGCAGGCAGCGCACAGTCTTGGCGGCGACATCCGCGATCTAATGCGCTTGGTGCCACCACAATTCAGCCACCCGTTTGCCTGGGACATAGCGCCAGAGGTCAAGGCGATTGCTTTGGAGCTTTGGGATGAATGACGACGAACAAAAATTGGAGGGCTTTATAAGATGTCTCGATACCTGTTCGATCTGGATAGGCACGATAATATTAACAATTCTAGCGGCGTTGATATGGCTTTAAAATGGCCCCTCGCTCGGACAACTGACCCCGACACCAGCTTTGACGCTGGCGATAGCATGGCGGGGTCGATACCTAACCAACACAAAGAAATCCTAGCCGTGCTTGCTGACAAGGTGCCGCGTGCAGCTGAGCAGATCTCTGATGAGTTAGGCCATGACATATGGCGACGTATGTCGGAGCTGGAGAAACTTGGTTTGGTGGAAAAATGCATTAACGAGCCAAAGCACAAAAACCGAACTAATCGCCAAGCATACAAATATCGGGCGCTCTAATGGACGAGTATTACACCGAGACCAAGGCGGCAACAATCGCTGCTATGCAGGAAGCTGAAGGGCTGGGACAGAGCGATGGTGTCAACCAGCGCGGCGGTAAGAAGTATCTGGAGGTAAAGCACCGGGTCGCCGTGTTCCGAAAACACTTCGGCACAACGATGGGAATTGAGACATCGATTATGCATATCGATGACGCGATGGTCCGCGTGCAGGCAATCGTGCGAGACCAGGCAGCGATGATAGTCGGTTCCGGCATAGCAGAAGAGCGCCGCGGGTCCAGCAACGTCAATACCACGTCAGCGGTCGAGAACTGCGAGACCAGTGCGATTGGCCGTGCCCTGGCATCTATGGGCCTGCACGGTGGAGAATACGCCTCGTCTAACGAGATAGACACCGCACAGCGTAATGCTGCTGCCATCGCATCGACACCGGCACCCGCTCCGCAGGTGGAGGTACCAGGCGTGCCAAAGTTCAGCTGGTTGGATTGGGTCACTGAGCGTGCTGATGAAATCGACCATTTTGACCGCCAGTCTCAGCTGCACGGGTTTCTCGGCGACTACGGTATGCAGTTGAAGGAATTGCGCCAGGCCGACAGCGCCTTGGCTGATCAGCTTGTTAACAGATGGCAACAGAAAGAAGAGGAGTTCAAGAGATGACCGGCAGACCGCAACTAGGGAATAGCAATGTCCGCATCGAGCGGCGTATTGATCCCGATACTCCAGGTGTTAAAGCCGCAATGTATTTAAACTTTACGGACAAAGATTTGGAAGAGCAGGTGCTGGCCTACATGCGGCGCACGGGCGAGCGGCCCAACGTGGTTATCCAGCGGGTCGATGGACCTGGTCAGTACGTAAAACTGATTAGCGTAAATATGTTTGTGAATGATCCGCCTGGCGAAGATCGAGCGCCAGCTGCACCGCAAGGGGGTCCAGATGGAAGCCCTTTCTGACGATGGCGCGCTGGTAGACATTGATGCCGTATGTATGCGCCTGTTTGGCAGCGATGATTCAAAATTGCGGCAACGAATTTTGCGCGAGGTGCGCCTGGGACGAATACGGCACACAAAGATAGGAAAGCTGGTGTACGTGCCACTGGATGAGGTAGATCGTCTGGCAGCAGGCAAATAAAAAAGGGGGCCAACTGGCCCCCTTCTTTTTACACCGCAGCGCGGCGTCTTAAATCCTGGTCCTTGGTCGCACCTTCAAGCCAGTGCCCGTAAATCTCTTCCGTAATCTTGGAAGTCTCATGGCCCATCAGCGCGGCGACCTCGTTCAGCTGCACACCATCGCGATACAGCTGCAGGCTGGCATAGTGGTGGCGCAGGTCATGCCAGCGGATCATCTCAACGCCAGCACGGTGGCAGGCAGGCTTTAAACCGCCCTTGTATTTTACGCCGCCATCGATGCGCTTCTGCAACTCACCGTTCAGCTGATGGGCCCAGAGCGGTCCACCATCGTCGGCCGGAAACACAAAGTCCGTGTCCTTTGAATATTTAGACTGCAGCCTCCACTCGCGCAGATCTTGCAGCATCTCGTCAGACAAGGGCACGTTGCGATACGCGGCCGGTGATTTCGGCTCGCCAATCTCCAAACCATTCGGCCCCAGCACAATCGCCTGTTCGACGGTGACGAAGCCAGCATCGAAGTCAATGTGATGCCATTGGACGCCGCGTTGCTCACCTGACCGCAAACCTGTCTTAACGGCAAACTTAATGTGCATCGCGTAGCGGCCACCGTAGGTGATGATCTCGGCGATTATTCTTTTCGAGTAACGCTCGGCAAGATGCTTGGTCGCCTTGGTCGAGCCAATCAACTCAACCAGGTTGATTGAGTCGCACGGGTTGTAGCTGCAGAGCTTGTCGCCCACCGCGTATTTAAAAACGCCATTGAGAAATGTGTAGCGGTTCTTAATAGTTTTTGGCGCTGCTGGTTTGCTGGTGTTGGGATTAAATTCAAGCAGCTCGTTTATCGAGTTCCTAATAATATCTGGTGTGATGTCATTAAGTTCGTAACCACCAAAAAAACGGTTCCAAAAGTTACGCGACTCCCCGGCGTCTTTGGCCGTTGTAAATTTAATGTTGCCGAGTTCGTATCGACCTTTGTAAACGCCAACGCGATGGTCTGCAGCATCGGCAAAGGTTGTCTTCGACTGACCGCTCGCAACGCCGACACCCAGCAGCTCGTTCCGACGCGCAATCGCGTCGTCCTTTGTCGCGTAATATTCGCGCTTGCCTCCTACGACAGCTCGGCGCGCATCGACAGCCCAATCCTTCCAGCCTTGTTTGCTTCGCGATTTGATCTTGTAGACTTTGATGTCTGTTGCCATGAAATCCTCCATTTATTAACACTGGATGTCTATTAGATAGACACATTATGTCAATTAAACAAGAGGTGTGGGGCACTTTTGGTACCGTGGCGGTACCACTTTGGCTCCACTTTTAACCAAAAACCGCAGAAAACTGGGAAAAAAAGTGGCGGGAGTGACGGGACTCGAAACAGTTTTATTGCTTAATTGACATGCCCTGAGTGTACCAAAATGGCGCAAAACAGCCAAACTGTTTTTTACTCAGCGCACGTTAATTCAGTCGAATTATGTAGGTTTGGTACCGTGGCGGTACCGTGAGATTTGACACTTATGTCAGGTTACTTCCCGTAGCGCGCCATCGCTGATTTCTTTTTCTTCTTTGGAAAGCCAGCCTTCATATTTGAATAGGCTTTATCGCTTACCGTGCTTTTCGATTTCGGGCGGCTCGTTCCTGCAGCACGCCGCTTATTAATGTTGTCATACAGGCTCATTGTCGTTTCCTCTTCCAGGTTAAAAACTCTGCGCCCTCTTTTAAATCTGCGAAGGGTTTGACGCGGACGTTTGGCGGCGCAGTTGGGTCAATTACAAAGATGATAGAGCTGCCGTATTGCTCTTCGGTAAACCCGTGCCTGTGGCCGAACTCGTCATGCCATTTGTAGCCACGCGCCCTCGCCATGTTGACGACCTGACCGCTTGCATTTTCTTCCTGCGCCAGCGCCCAGGTGTGATGATGCCCGGCGACAAATATATCGGCGTCCTCGCCCCACAAGCTCGCTCTCTTCTGGCCGTGCAGCGGATTGTAGACCGACGTACCTTTATGATTATGGCTCGCATCGACCCGAACCGTTGCGCTCGGGAAGACCAGCTTAAACTGTGCGGACCAATCGATCATAGGAACCTGCCGCACGTTGATCGCTTTGAGGTAGGTTGAAAACTCCGAGTGCATAGTGTCGTGGTTTCCATGCAGCCACACCAGCCAAGGTATCTCTGCCTCTTCCAAGAACCATCGCGCCAGCTTCCGCTCGGTCGAGCGGCTGATATCTTCCTCGGCGTAAAGCTGGATCAGGCGACCGCCCCAGTTGTTCGTCGTGTCCCCAATGTTTACGCATCCGATGCCTGGCGTGTTCGCCATGATCTCAACGTCCCGTCGCAGCAACGGGATATTGCAATGGGTGCCCAAATGTGGGTCGCCCACCACGACCAGCCCAAAGGGATCGTCCGACTTTATTTTTATGTCGAACCACTTTTTTGCCTGCTGGTGTTCCTGCTTCTTTTCCCACCGCTTGGACAGGTGATCGAGTATCTCGTCAGGGCTTATATCCTCGTCAGGAAATTCCGGCAGCGTGACATCGTCGTCGTCTTCAATTTTCTCAGCCTCACCAAACCGCGTGGTGGCGGCTCGCACGCGGCCCTCAAATGTGGAGCGGTTCATCCCAAGCGCCTTGGCGGCAGGACTTATGCCTCCGTACTTTTCAACCGCAGCAAGAGCGTCGAGACACTGCTTGTCAGTCAACGGTTTACCGGCCATCAGCCGCGCATCTGATCAGCAAGACGGTTGGCGCGTTGCGGCACCTGCTCAGCAAAACGACTGTCGAGCAGCTCGGCTGCGGCTGTTTCATAATCAGGCGGCTGTTGTGACAGAGCTGCCAGCATTAGTTTGAACTGCGACAACCTCGGCGCGCCAAGCTGAAAACAGAGCTGCACCACCACCGACTGTCGCGACGGGTTCAACTCGTCAAACCATGTCCACCGCTGACACTCCTTTATCGTGCGCTTTATATCGTTTTCCAGTAAATAGTTGGCTTCGTCTTCTGAGATACCGATGCCGCCGTTGGCGTCGATGTTTCGGCCATAACCGACAGTGTGCGCGCCAGCCGTGCAGATATAGCAGTGCCCCTTGTACCCTTCCTCAAATTTTAGAGCTTCAGCGATTTCGTCTACCGGGTACATTTGCATCTGGTTTCCGTAAGTTGTTAGCGACTTTTTCTCATGTTCTCGCGCGCAACGCCCTTCCACTTCTCAGCGGAACGCATACCTCCAAGCCCGAGTAGCGCCATGATCAGCCCGGTCAGCTCCTCTGTTTGCAGCGACGGCAGCGTCACAAGCGGATACCAAAGCACGATGGCCCAGCTTGCAATCGGCGCAAGGATGTACTGCCAGGCAAGAGCAAACGCGCAAATCCACATGATGGCTGGCCTAGCCCCTGACACAAATACAGAGGGATGCTTTGCCTGCTCGATGTTTGCCTGCGCCTGTGCCAAATCGAGACTTATCATTTGGCTCTTCAGCTCGGCGTTAAGTTTTGTTTTGAGGTCTTTGTCCTCAACGAATTTATCCAGCACTTTGCCAGCAACGCCGACAACGCTGTCTACCAATCCGATCATGTCGCCTTCCTTTCGCTCGCTACTGGCGGGTGCGATCCATTATGCTGGTGACGCAGCCGCTCGACCTCGTCAGCTATGTAGCTCACGCGCTCGTTGAGGCTAGCCATCGCTATGGCACGCTTTTCCCGCTCGGCTGGCGCGAGCATATCGGTGATCGTGCTGAGAGATTGCGTATGCTGACTGATTACAATTTCCTGCTGATCGCTAATTTTATCGAGCGCCCTGATACGCCCTTCGATGTCCGCAAGCTGATCAATCACAGCCTGCAGTTTCGTGCGAACAATGGCGGCAGCAGAGACAATGCTGATCAACATACCGCCAAGCGTTAGCAGCATTCGGGCGTCTAGCTCCATTAGAGATAATTTCTGATT